>WBZL01000299.1_pt1 | contig 54750 bp, 40 predicted proteins | sample 5204291 | NCBI WGS metagenome assembly WBZL01 (sample SAMN12344345, study PRJNA552823) | activated sludge metagenome | biome: Activated sludge suspended growth; feature: Nitrification reactor; material: Wastewater; isolation source: activated sludge from nitrification reactor of wastewater... | reverse complement strand
CTGGCGCGCTCCCTCAACGCGGCCAGCGGCCTGTCGTCAGCCAGCCCGCCGGCCATCCAGGCCGGTCGGGAACGTGCCGGGCAGCGCCGGGAGCTGCAGAACCGCCGCCAGCCCGCCGGCCGGCGATCGCCCTCCTGAGCCCCGGCAGTCGCGCCGTTCTCTTGAGCAGTCACGCCAACCGGATCACCGCATCCCCGCAATGCCAGTCAGAACCGAGTCACGACCATGAACCAGCCCGCTTCCATCCCCCACCCCAACGACATTGCAATCGTCGGCATGAGCTGCCGCTTCCCCGACGCCAATGACGTTTCCGTTTTCTGGCGCAACCTGGAACAGGGCGTCGAATCGATCAGCTTCTTCTCCGAAGCCGAACTGCTCGCCGCAGGCGTCGATCCCGCTCTCCTCGCCGACCCGGCCTACGTTCGCGCCGGTGCGGTCATCGACGACATCGACTGCTTCGACGCCGCCTTTTTTGGCTACAGCCCGCGCGAGGCCAGCCTGATCGAACCGCAGCAGCGGATCTTCCTCGAATGCGCCTGGGAAGCCCTCGAACGCGCCGGCTACACCCCCGCCTCGCATGGTCGTGCGATTGGCGTTTTCGCCGGCTCGGCGATGAACGGCTACCTGATCTACCACCTCGCCACCCGCCCGGACGTGGCGCCGTCGTTGTTCGACTTCCAGATCCAGATCGGCAACGACAAGGACTACCTGACCACCCGCGTCTCCTATAAGCTCAACCTCACCGGCCCGAGCATCAACATCCAGTCCGCTTGCTCGACCTCGCTGGTAGCGGTGCATGTCGCCTGCCAGAGCCTGCTCAACGGCGAGTGCAATCTGGCGCTGGCCGGCGGCATCTCGGTAGCCATTCCGCACCGGATCGGCTACCTCTACCAGGAAGGCGGCGTCAATTCCGCCGACGGCCATTGCCGGGCCTTCGACGCTGCTGCCCGCGGCACGGTGCTCGGCAGCGGTGTCGGCGTCGTCGCGCTCAAGCGCCTCGCCGATGCTCTCGCCGACGGCGACCACATCCACGCCGTGATCAAGGGCTCGGCGGTGAACAACGACGGCAATGCCAAGGTCGGCTACACCGCCCCCAGCGTCAGCGGCCAGGCGGCCGTGGTCACCGAAGCGCTGGCCATGGCCGGACTGACGGCCGACACCATCGGTTACATCGAAACGCACGGCACCGGCACGCCAATGGGCGACCCGATCGAGATACAAGCGCTCACCCAGGCCTTTCGCGAAAGCGGCACGCGCCAGGGTAACTGCGCGATTGGCTCGGTGAAGACCAACATCGGCCACATGGACGTCGCCTCAGGCGTGGCCGGGCTGATCAAGACCGCGCTGATGCTCGAGCACCGGCGCATTCCCGCGTCGCTGCACTACCGCCGGCCGAACCCGGGAATCGACTTTGCCAGCAGCCCGTTCTACGTGAACAGCACGCTTGCCGAGTGGACACAGCCGGTCTGCCGCGCGGGTGTCAGTTCCTTCGGTCTCGGCGGAACCAATGCGCACGTGGTACTCGAGGAGGCTCCCACGCGTGCCGCCGCCAGTGCGTCGCGCGCCTGGCAGTTGATCCTCCTGTCGGCACGCACGCCCGCTGCACTCGACCGCATGACTGAACGTCTTGCCGATCATCTGCGCACAGCTCCGGTGCAGCCCCTTGCCGACATCGCCTTCACCCTGCAGACCGGCCGCGAATGCTTCGCGCACCGGCGCATGCTGGTCTGCCGCGACCACGACGGACTCGCCCAGGCGCTACTCGCGGGCGACCGCCAGCGCGGTGCCGAAGCGGTCTGCGAACGGCAGGATCGGCCCGTGGTATTCATGTTTCCCGGCCAGGGCGCCCAGTATCTGGGAATGGGGCGCGAGTTATACGACGCCGAGCCGCTGTTCCGCGCGGAAGTCGACCGCTGCGCCGAAATCCTGCTCCCCCAACTTGGCCAGGATCTGCGCCGCCTGATCTGGCCAGATCCCGAGGCCGGTGCGGCAGCGCTGCAGCAGACCTGGATCGTCCAGCCGGCGCTGTTTGTCATCGAATACGCACTGGCGCGCCTGTGGATCAGTTGGGGTGTCCGCCCGGTGGCGATGATCGGCCACAGCATCGGCGAGTACGCCGCGCTCTGCCTGGCCGATGTGATGACCCTGGCCGATGCCCTCAAGCTGGTGGCCGCGCGCGGCCGCCTGATGCAGGAAATGCCGGCCGGCAGCATGCTCGCCGTCGACCTGCCGGAAAGTGCCCTCGTCGATCTCGAAGCCCGCGGCCTGGCACTGGCCGGGGTCAACGCACCCGACCGCTGCGTGCTTTCCGGACCGACCGAGGCCATCGCCGCCTGCCAGCAACAGCTCGACGCCAGCGGCCAGCAGAGCCGCCTGCTGCATACCTCGCACGCCTTCCATTCGGCCATGATGGACCCGATCCTCGAGCGTTTCACCGCCGTGGTTGCAACGATCCCGCTACAGGCGCCGCGCCTGCCGGTGGTCTCCAACCTCAGCGGCACCTGGCTCAGCGCCGCGCAGGCCTGCGACCCGGCGTATTACGCCAGACACCTGCGGCACACCGTGCGCTTTGCCGAGGGCATCGGCTGTGCCGCCGGCAACGGCGACCCGCTGTTTCTGGAAGTCGGTCCCGGCCGCACTCTCGGCACGCTCGCCCAGCAATGCATGGCAAACTCCGACGCCCAGGGCGCGCTATGGTCGATGCGCCACCCGCAGCAGCAGGAACCCGACCAGACGATGCTGCTCGCCACCCTCGGCAAACTCTGGCTGGCCGGCGCCAGCGTCGATTGGGCCGGCTTCCATGCCAATGAAACGCGTCGCCGCGTGCCCTTGCCGGGCTACCCCTTCGAACGTCAACGCCACTGGATCGAACCCGGTCGACGGGTAGTGCAGACTGCGGCAGACGATCGCCCCTCAACACGGGCAACGCCCGGCAGGCGCCCTCTCGCCGACTGGTTCTACCTGCCTGCCTGGAAACAGTGTCCCCTCCCCGCCGGCAGCACGCCGGCCCGTGGACCGTGGCTGCTCTTCACCACCGGTGAAGGTTTCGGCGAACATCTCGCCGGACAACTACAAGCGGACGGACAGGCAGTGATCCGGGTTCTCCCCGGCACCCAGGCGGGCTGGAGTGGCGAGCGGCGCTACACCCTCGACCCGGCACGGCGCGCCGACTACGACAGCCTGCTGGCGGCATTGTCCAGCGCCGGCCAACTGCCGAAGACCGTCCTGCACGCCTGGAACCTGGCGCCGGCTGCCGGCGCCCCCGACCGGGAAAGCTTCGCCCGCGCCCAGGACCTCGGTTTCAACAGCCTGCTCTACCTGGCGCAGGCGCTGGGCGAGCGCGACTACACCGAAGCGCTCAGGATCGGCGTCCTCGGAACCGGCATCCAGGCCCTGACACCGGGCGAACAGCCCATTCCCGAACGCGCCGGCGTGCTTGCCGCCTGCATCGTCATCGCCCAGGAATACGCCAGTGTCGACAGCCGCTGCTACGACCTGCTTCCCCCGGCCGTCGGTTCCGCCGCCGAGCAGGCACTCGGCCGTCAAATCCTGCGCGAAATCGGCAGCGACGCACCGGATGCCATCGTCGCCTACCGCGACGGCGTGCGCTGGGTGCAGCACTACCAACCGCGGCATCTGGAACCCGTCAGCGGCCCGCCGGCCCGCTTGCGCCCGCAGGGCGTTTACCTGATCAGCGGCGGGCTCGGCGCAATCGGCTACGCACTCGCCGAGGAACTCGTACGCAGCGTGCAGGCGCGTCTGATCCTGACGGGTCGCAGCGCTCTGCCACCAGCCGCCGAGTGGGATACCTGGAGCGCCACGCACGGAACCGAACACCCGGACAACCAGCGCATCGCGCGCGTGCGCGCCCTCGAAAGGCTCGGCGCCGAAGTGCTCGTCGTCAGCGCCGATGTCGCCGACGACGACGCCATGACGCGCGCGCTGGCGCAGGCCAGGAGCCGCTTCGGACATATCGACGGCGTCATTCACGGCGCCGGCATCGTCGCCGAGCAGGCCTTCCTGGCCGTACAGGACACCCGGCCGGAGCACTGCGCCGAACACTTCCGCCCCAAGGTGGACGGCCTGCTGGTGCTGCACCGTCTGCTGCGCGACGACCCGCCAGATTTCTATATCCTGCTCTCGTCGATCTCGGCGGTGCTCGGTGGCCTCGGTTATGCTGCCTACGCTGCTGCCAACGCTTATCTCGACGCCTACGCTGCGCACGCATCGCGACAGTCTGGTCCAGCCTGGCTGTCCATCGGCTGGGATGCCTGGCTCTCCGCTGCCAGCACGGGCAGGCACGGCATGGGCGCGGTCGTCAATACCCTGGCGATGTCCACCGCAGAGGGGGTGGATGCCTTCCGCCGTATCCTCGCCGCCGACCTCGGCGCACAGGTGCTGGTATCCACCAGCGATCTCTCGACGCGCGTCGAGCAATGGGTCAAACGCAAGCCGCGCGCTGCCGCCACCCCGATGGCCGACGCCACACCGAGCATCACCTACGCCACTGCCATGCAGACGGCGATTGCCCGCATCTGGGAAAGCGTCCTCGGCGTCAGCCAGATTGCCGCGCAGGATAACTTCTTCGACCTGGGTGGCGATTCCCTGCTCCTGATGGACGTCATCGCCCGCCTCAAGGCCGGCTACGGAATCGTCCTCAATCCACGCGAGATCATGTTCCAGACCCTCGCTCAGCTCGCCGCCCAATGCGAGGCACGACAAGCCGCGCAACAGCCCGCCGCAGCGGCAGGCGTGGCCACGCCGGCCGCCCCCCCTGAGCCGCAGCGTAAGGGTGGCCTGTTCGGGGCCTTGAAGCGGAAGATTCGTGCCGGATAGACGAACCACCTATCGAACACCCGTCCGCCGACGCACGCATTTGGCGCGATCTGCTGCGCCCCCGAGGGCTTCCAGGCCGGGTGCAAGCACAGCGCCGCCCTGATTTCCGAGAAATCGCCCTCTTACTGCAACGCGCCCGGCGACAGTGGCTTGCCGACCAAGAGCGGATGCTTGCCGGCGGGCAAGTGGAATTCCGCGCTCGGCGCCAGACTCTGCTCACGAACAAAGCCGGGGTGCCTGGCTGTTCCGCGCAGCGGCGAGTTGCTCGGCAAACCGTACGCCAGCGCAGGTGCACCGACCAGCATCGATCGTTCAACGACCCGGTTGCCGTCATAGCGACCCGGCGCTTGTGGCGTGAAGTTGCTGCGCCCGACGAGCAGGTTGTTGATCGCCCAGACCTCGGTTTCCGGCGGCATGCGATCGATCCAGATGCGCAGGAAGCGGCCATCCGGCTTGTCGTCGATCAGCGTGTTGTGCGCCAGATACAGCGCGTTGTCTGGCCAGCGCTGACCCTCGGCGCCATAGGAGATCAGTTCCGGATTGTCTGTCGTCGCACTCTGCCCGATGACGTTGCCGATCACCCAGGCCACGCCGCCATTCGGGAACTCGAGTTCGTACGATGCGCTGCCACCGGCACCGTCGACGATCAGGTTGTACATGATCGCGCTTTCGCGCGCGCGCGACTTGATCAGGTGCCCACGATAGCCTTGCTGGAAACGGCTGCCGCTGACGCTCAGACGGGCGATGGCTCCGGCGTAGAGGAGGTGGTGCAGCATACCTGCATGCTTCGGCGCTTCGCCAAACTCGCTGTCTTCAACCTCGAGGACCATGTCCCCGAAATTGCTGGTCAGGATGCCCATCTCGTTGTCGAAAAACGCGCAACGAACCACTTTCAGATGGCCTTTTTCAAAGCGTATCCCGGCGCCGTTGCCACTCGGGACGCGCACTCCTCGGAACTCGATGTTCTCGATCGACATCTCGGCGTTGCGTACCACCCATAGTGCCTTGCCTTCCGCACTGTCACCGTCGGCAATCAGCAGCGGACGTTTGCCGGTGCCTCTGATGGTAAGCCGGTTTTGCGTCCAGACCACCGCCTGTTGCCGGTACTCACCTGAGCGGATCTCGATGGTGTCGCCGTCGCGAGCGATGCGCGCCGCTTCCTTGATGCTCGTGACCTGTTCGTGTGGGCCGACGACAATGGTCCGGCTGCTCGCCGCCGCATGCGGAGTTTTCTTTTCGGAAACCGGCTCCTGAGCAGCCGGCTTGCTGGCAGGCAGGCCATCGGTCACCGGCAAGTCACTGCTCTGACTTGTATTAGGGGGTCTGACCACCTCCAGTCGACCCTGCGCATTGCGCCGGATGCTGCCCAGTTCCTCGGGTGCCGGCGGCAGATTGTCCACCGGCATGGCGCGGGTGGTCACCCCGAGCACCACAAGGGCGGTGCACCATCTTGCGAAGCGCATCGCGTCCTGCACTGGCTGGCAGGCCCTTTGGCGGCCTGACATCTTCGGGTCTGCCGGAGGGTTGGGAATCGTCCTCTCGGGAATCAAGACAGCTCGACCTGTGCGCCCAGTTCGACGACCCGATTGGGAGGTATCTTGAAGAAGGCCGTGGCCGTATCGGCATTGCGAAACATCCAGGTAAACAGGATCTGCCGCCATTTTGCCATTCGCGAACGCCTGGAAATCGGCATGCTGACGACCGTCTCGCGACCCAGAAAGAACGAGGTCTCCATCATCTCGAAATCCAGTCCCTGCGCTGCACAGAGTTCCAGGGCACGCGGCAGGTCAGGGTCGTCCTTGAAACCGTAGCGGACATAGACACGATGAAATCCTGCCGTCAGCCCTTCGACGCGCACACGCTCGTTTTCGGGGACATGCGGTACATCTTCGGTGGTGACATTGAGTAACACCACGCGCTCGTGCAACACCTTGTTATGATAGAGATTATGGAGCAGGGCACGCGGTACGCTCTCGGGATCGGCGGTCATGAAGATACCGGTTCCATCGACGCGCAAAGGTCCTCCGGCCGCAAGACTGGCAATGAAGTCCTTGATCGGTATCGAATCCTGCTTGAGTTTCTCATAAAGCAGTTTTCGTCCGAGCTTCCAGGTGGAAAGCAGCATGAATACCGAGACCCCAAGCGTCAGCGGGAACCAGCCGCCATCGAGAACCTTGATCACGTTGGCCGAAAAGAAGGCGAAGTCGACCACCACAAAAAACACCAGAAACAGCGCCGCGCGCGGCCAGCTCCACCGCCACAGGGCGCGGACGACGGCAAAGGCCAGGATCGTATCGATCATCATCGTCAGCGTCACGGCGATGCCGTAGGCCGAGGCCAGATTCGACGACGACCGAAAACCAAGCACAACGATGATCACCGTGATCAACAGCAACCAGTTGATGTTCGGCACGTAGATCTGGCCCTTTTCGCGTTCCGACGTGAACTTGACCCGGATACGCGGACAATAGCCAAGCTGCATGGCCTGGCTGGTCAGTGAAAAGGCCCCCGAAATCACCGCCTGCGAAGCGATCACCGTGGCTACCGTGGCCAGCACGATCAACGGGATCAGCAGGATTTCGGCCGGAACCATGTTGAAAAACGGATTCTCGATCGCTTTCGGATCGTTGAGGATCAGCGCTCCCTGACCGAGGTAGTTGAGATACAGCAGCGGGAAAACAAACGAGAACCACGCCCACTTGATGGCGCGGCGACCGAAATGGCCCATGTCGGCGTAGAGAGCCTCGCCGCCGGTAATTGCCAGCACCACCGAACCCAATGCCAGAAAGGCGAGACCCTGATGCTCGATGACAAAAACCAGTGCGTACCAGGGATTGATCGCAGCCAGCACCGCAGGATACTGAATCACGTTCCACAGGCCGAGAGCGCCCAGGGTGGCGAACCAGAACATCATCACCGGGCCAAACAGCGCGCCGACGGCCGCCGTGCCATGCCGTTGAAACAGGAAAAGCACGATCAGGATGGCAATCGTGGTCGGCAGGACGTAAGGGGTCAGCAAGGGCGTCGCCACTTCGAGTCCCTCGACCGCCGAGAGCACCGACATCGCCGGCGTGATCACGGCATCGCCGTAGAACAGTGCGGCGCCGAAAATGCCCAGCGCCGACATCAGCCAGAGAATCCGCGGCGACGCATTCGCCGTCCGCAGCGCGAGCGCGGTCAGCGCCATGATCCCGCCCTCCCCCCGGTTGTCGGCACGGGTGATGAACAGGACGTACTTCAGCGAAACCGTGACCATCAAGGCCCAGAATACCAGCGAGAGGATACCCAGCACATTGGCTTCGGTGACCGCCAGGGGATGATGGCCGCCGAAGACTTCCTTGACGGTGTACAGCGGACTGGTGCCGATGTCGCCAAAAACGACGCCCATGGCCGCCAGTGCGGTAGCTGCCAGACCTGACTTCTCGCCGTGTGGCGCGTTTGTTGCCGTCACCGTCCCTCCCAGAACCTCAGTCGCGGGACATTGCCCGCGGTTGTGCCGTCATCGGCCGGCAAATCACTTAGGCTAGGATCGTCCCGGCAACCCTGGCGTTGCTGCGGCGCAGCACGCAGAATTCGATTGTAGGACGAATGCGACCTCTCGACAAGGACATCACCGGAGGCGCATGGGGCACGGCCATTCACTGCCCCCTGCCTGCTGGCACAAAAAGATTGCAAATTGTTTCCATGGTGAGAATAAGACCTCATTCAGGCGCTGCACATGTTTCAGCGGTGCTACAATCCGCACCCCTTTCTGCATCTGATCATCAGGGAGTCGAGAACATGGGCGAAGAAAGCAAAGGCAATGTCTCTGGCGCAGTCCCGATCAAGGGCATTGCCGATGTACACCTCACCGAGGTGCGCTCCCTGCTCTCTCTCCAGAAACTGGTTGAAGATCTCGTCCCGGAGCAGGACGGGCAAAACCAGGGGGAACTCGACCCGGAAATTCAGCAACAGTATCGCAAGGAACTTCGCGAGAAGCTCCGGCGGATGCCGCCGAAGGAAATCGCCTACATTCTGGAATCGCTGGACCCCAATGAGCGTTTGGTGGTCTGGGACGAAGTCAAGGAAGGCGCCGACCCGATCCTGGCGCTCCTCTCCGACGATGTCCTCGAAGAGTTGATCGATGACAGCCATTACCGCAATGAAAAAACCACGAGCACAGCCTTCGAGCTGCGTGATGGCCGCCTGCATCAGATCTCGGTCAGCGGCCCGGAGGATCTGAAGAACGTCCACCCGATCTGGGTGGATCTGGTGGCCCCGACCAAAAAAATCCGCGGCTGGATTGGCGAAATGTTCGACGTCGAGGTTCCGGACCCAGTTACCCTGACCGACCTCGAAGCGAGTGCGCGCTTCTATGTCGAGGACGACGGCGAGGTGCACCTGCACTCCGACTTCCTGCTTGATACCAAGGACGAATCGCGCAACGTTCCGGTTGCCCTGATTCTCCACAACGAAATCTTGTTTACCGTGCGTACCGAGGAACTGCCGGTGTTCCGCCTGCAGCGCGCGCGCGCTCGTACCCGGCCGGGCTACGTCACCGATGGCAAGGACGTTCTCATCGACCTTTACGCTGCAGACGTCGAGTACTCGGCCAACGCGCTGGAGGACGTCTACGGTGAGCTGGAGAAGGCCGGCACACAGGTGCTGCGGTCGCACGTGACCGACGTCGAGGCTTCGCACATCCTCGCGGCAGTTGCCGAAGCAGAAGATCTCAACGGACGGACGCGCCGCAGCGTACTCGATACCCGGCGTGCCTTGTCCTTCCTGTTGCGTGGCAAGTTGCTGTCGGACGCCCAGCAACTCGATGTGCGCGAAATTCTGCGCGACATTGAATCTCTCGACGGACACACCGCTTTCCTGTTCAACAAGATCAACTTCCTGATGGATGCCACGGACAGCGCAATCAACATCAACCAGAACAAGAAAATCGAGCGCCTGACCGTGCTCAGCGTCGTCTTCATGCCGATCAACGTTCTCGCCGGTGCCGGCGGCATGTCCGAGTTTTCAGCCATGGCGCAGGCACTCGACTGGCCGATGCCGCTCGCCTACACGGGTTTCTTTCTCGGCATGGGCGTAGTCGGATCGATCATGTTCTTCGGCCTGCGGCTGTTCGAAAGGCGACAACCCAAGCGTCCGCGTGCGGAGAACCGCAGAACCTCCTGATTAAACCCGGCACACCCGTTGTGAGGGCGGGTTCGGAGCCAGCCAGCCGTAGCGAGACCCGTTGCAGCAGTCGCAGGCACCGTTGCCACCCAACGACGACGGGTCGAGATGAGCGTGCAGGCCTGCGGGCTGCCTTGACAAGGGATGGCCCGGCGGGTAGATTCGCACGCCTGCCCTGCTCACCCCCAGGGTTGGCGCCGATTTGACTTGAGCAGATTGCGGGCGCGTTAAAAATGCCGCTAAAGCGAGGCCCTCATCCAGACCCGTCGAGCTTTGCACCGACGGGTTTTCTGTTTTACAACCACAGACCAGCAAAGAAACCGGGGGAATTCACCCATGCCATCCATGCAAGCTGACCGCACCGACGAACTGAAAGCCCTCCTCGAAAAGCACATTCTGGTTCTCGACGGTGCCATGGGAACGATGATCCAGCGTCAGGGCCTGCAGGAGGCGGATTATCGTGGCAGTCGCTTCGCGACGCATGCGCACGATCTCAAGGGTAACAACGACCTGTTGCTGCTGACTCGACCAGAGGTCATCCGTGCGATCCATGCCGAGTATCTGGCCGCCGGCGCCGACATCATCGAGACCAACACCTTCAACTCGACCAGCGTCTCGCAGGCCGATTACCATCTCGAAGCCCTCGTATATGAGCTGAACGTGGCCGGCGCGCAACTGGCGCGGGCGGTGTGCGATGAATTCACCGCCAGGGACCCGGCCAGGCCCCGCTTTGTCGCCGGCGTCATCGGGCCGACCTCGCGCACCGCTTCGATCTCGCCGGATGTCAATGACCCCGGCTACCGGAACACCAGCTTCGACGAACTGGTCGGCACCTACGCCGAAGCCATCCGCGGACTCTGCGATGGCGGCGCCGACCTCCTGCTGGTCGAGACTGTTTTCGACACGCTGAACGCCAAGGCAGCGCTGTTTGCCATTGAACGACATTTCGATGAGGTCGGTCGCCGCTGGCCGGTGATGATTTCCGGGACGATCACCGACGCCTCGGGACGGACTCTCTCGGGGCAGACCGCCGAAGCGTTCTGGAACTCGCTGAACCATGTCCGTCCGCTGAGCTTCGGGCTCAACTGCGCCCTCGGTGCCGGCGAGTTGCGCCAGTATGTCGAGGAATTGTCGCAACTCTGCAACTGCTTCGTTTCGGCGCACCCCAATGCTGGCCTGCCGAATGCTTTCGGCGGCTACGATGAAACACCGGCACAACTGGCCGCCGAAATCGCCGACTGGGCAAGGAAAGGTTTCGTCAATATCGTCGGTGGCTGCTGCGGCACCACGCCCGAACACATCGCGGCGATCGCCAGCCATGTTGCTGATGTCAAGCCGCGCGCCATCCCGGTGATCGAAAGGAAGCTGCGCCTGTCGGGTCTCGAGCCCTTCAACGTCGGCAAGGAGTCGCTGTTCGTCAATGTCGGCGAGCGGACCAATGTCACCGGCTCGCGTGCCTTTGCGCGCATGATTCTCGAAGGCCGCTTCGACGATGCGCTGGCGGTTGCTCGCCAGCAGGTCGAAAACGGCGCGCAGGTGATCGACATCAACATGGACGAAGCGATGCTCGATTCGCAAGCGGCCATGGATCGCTTCCTCAAGCTGATCGCCGGCGAACCGGACATCGCGCGCGTGCCGATCATGATCGACTCGTCGAAATGGGAGGTCATCGAGGCGGGTCTCCAGTGCATCCAGGGCAAGGGCATCGTCAACTCGATCTCGATGAAGGAGGGCGAGGCCGAATTCCTGCGCCAGGCCAGGCTGGCGCGCCGCTATGGTGCGGCGGTGGTGGTCATGGCTTTCGACGAAAGCGGGCAGGCCGACACCCATACGCGCAAGACCGAAATCTGCGCGCGCGCCTATCGACTGCTCACCGAACACGCGGCTTTTCCACCCGAGGACATCATCTTCGACCCGAACATCTTCGCTATCGCCACCGGCATCGAAGAGCACAACCACTACGCCGTCGACTTCATCAAAGCCTGTGCATGGATTCGCGCGCACCTGCCGGGTGCGCAGATTTCCGGAGGAGTATCCAATGTCTCCTTCTCGTTCCGCGGCAACGATCCGGTTCGCGAAGCGATCCACACCGTCTTTCTCTACCACGCGATCCAGGCCGGACTGTCGATGGGCATCGTCAACGCCGGCATGCTCGGGGTCTATGACGAACTGGACCCGGCGCTGCGCGAAAAGGTCGAGGATGTAGTCCTGAACCGCCGCCCCGATGCCGGCGAGGCGCTGGTCGAATTTGCCCAGACGGTGCGCGAAGGCAAAACCAGGGACAGCGGCCCCGACCTCGCCTGGCGCGAACTGCCGGTCGATGAGCGTCTCTCGCATGCCCTGGTCAAGGGAATCACCGATTTCGTCGTCGCCGATACCGAGGAATGCCGTGCAGCGCTGGAAGCCGAAGGCAAGCCACCACTGTCGGTCATCGAAGGCCCCTTGATGACCGGCATGAACGTCGTCGGCGACCTCTTTGGCGCCGGCAAGATGTTCCTGCCACAGGTGGTCAAGTCGGCACGCGTGATGAAACAGGCGGTCGCGCACCTGATTCCCTTCATCGAAGCCGAGAAACTGCGCACCGGCGTCCGCAGCAAGGGACGGATCGTCATCGCTACGGTCAAGGGCGACGTGCACGACATCGGCAAGAACATCGTCGCTGTGGTGCTGGGCTGCAACGGCTACGAGGTCATCGACCTCGGCGTCATGGTTTCCTGCGACAAGATCCTGCATGCTGCCAGGGAACATGCTGCACAGGCCGTCGGCCTGTCCGGCCTGATCACCCCGTCGCTCGAGGAAATGAGCCATGTCGCGGCTGAAATGGAACGTCTCGGTTTCGCCGACGCGGTCGATGGTAGCCCACCGGTACCGCTCCTGATCGGCGGGGCAACGACCAGCCGTGCGCACACGGCGATCAAGATTGCGCCGAACTATTCCGGACCGGTGGTCTATGTCCCCGATGCCTCACGCGCGGTCGGCGTCGTCACCCGCCTCCTGTCGACCGACCATGCCGCAGCTTTTCGGGATGAGATCGTTGCCGACTACACCAAGGTGCGCGCGCAGCACGCCAACAAGAAGGGCATTCAGCTGGTAACGCTGCCAACGGCGCGCAGCAATCGCTTCGTGTGGAACAACGATCCTGGCTATCGACCGACGGCGCCGAAAAAGCCGGGGCTGCACGTGCTGCGCAATGTCGACCTCGCGACCCTCGCCGATTTCATCGACTGGGGACCTTTCTTCCAGACCTGGGATCTCGCCGGCAGCTACCCGAAGATCCTGGAAGATGAGCTGGTTGGTCCGACCGCCCGGACCGTGTTCAGCGACGCGCAGGCCATGCTGGAAAGGGTCGTCAGCGAGAAGTGGTTAAGTGCCAACGCCGTCTTCGGCCTCTTCCCGGCCAACGCCGTCGGTGACGACATCGAAATCTATGCCGACGAATCACGCAGCGAGAAATTGCTGAGCTGGCACAACCTGCGCCAGCAACATGAGCGCCCGGCGGGCAAGCCGCACTACTGCCTGAGCGACTATGTGGCCGAACGCGGCACGCCGGACTGGATCGGCGCCTTTGCCGTCGGCGCGGGTTTCGGCATCGAGGAAAAGCTCGCCGAATTCGCCGCCGCCCATGACGATTACCGTTCGATCCTGCTGAAGGCGATCGCCGACCGCTTGGCCGAAGCCTGTGCCGAATGGTTGCACGCAGAAGTACGGCGCGACTACTGGGGCTACGCCAGCGACGAAATGCTCGACTGCCAGGCGCTGATCCGTGAGCACTATCGCGGCATCCGGCCGGCGCCCGGCTATCCGGCCTGCCCCGATCATACCGCCAAAGGCCCGCTCTTCGAATTGCTCGATGCGCCGCGCAATGCCGGCATGGGTTTGACCGAATCCTTCGCCATGACGCCCGCGGCAGCGGTTTCCGGTTTCTATCTGGCACACCCGCAGGCGCATTATTTTGCAGTCAGCAAGATCGCCCGTGACCAGCTCGAAGACTGGGCGCAGCGTACCGGTTTCAGCGTCAGCGAGGCACAGCGCTGGCTGGCGCCGCTGCTCTGAGGTGCTCGCCTGATGAGTGACCGGCCACAGCCGGATTTCGTGACGGGTAATGTCGAACTGGCGACGCGGACAACACTAGCCTTGCCCGGCCGAGCCGCGCTTTATGCCGAGATCACCGCTGCCGCTCAACTGGCGCAACTCGCCGGTAGCGGCGGGCCACGCCGCTTCGTTCTCGGAGGGGGCAGCAACCTGGTGCTCTCTGGCGACTTTGACGGTTTGCTGCTGCACATGGCGATCGCTGGCCGGCAGTTGGTCGCCGAGGATGACGATGCCTGGTATGTGCGTGCGGGTGCCGGCGAGAACTGGCATCAACTGGTCGGCTGGACACTCGCGCAAGGCTGGCCGGGCCTCGAAAATCTGGCACTGATTCCCGGCACGGTCGGCGCAGCACCGATCCAGAACATCGGCGCCTACGGGCTGGAAATCGCCGATCGCCTCCTGTCGCTCGAAGCCTGCGACATGCAAAGCGGCAAGACGCTGCATTTCGATCGCGCAGCCTGCCGTTTTGCCTACCGCGACAGCGTCTTCAAACAACAGAGCTGGCACCTCGACGGTTCTCGGGTAATCACGCACGTGACTCTCCGCCTGCCGAAAGCCTGGCAGCCCCTGACCAGTTATCCCGACCTGGCGGCCGAGTTTGATCAACAACAGATCACCCACCCGAATCCCCGGCAAATCGCGGCGGCAGTGATCCAGGTCCGCCGCCGCAAACTGCCCGATCCGGCAGTATTGCCCAACGCCGGCAGCTTCTTCCACAACCCGCTGGTGGACACGGAAACCGGTGAGCGACTGGCCAGACGGTTTCCGGGTCTGCCGCGTTACCCGCAGGGCGATGGCCGCGTCAAGCTCGCCGCCGGCTGGTTGATCGAGCAGTGCGGCTGGAAAGGCCGCAACCTCGGCCGAGTGGGAATGTACGAAAAGCAGGCGCTGGTGCTGGTCAATCGCGGCGGCGCTTCGGGAACCGAGGTGATCGCTCTGGCTACAGCCGTGCAGACCGATGTGCGCGCGCGTTTTGGCATCGAACTGACGCCCGAGCCGGTTTTTCTCTGAACGGTCGGCAAACCGGATGCGCGCCGCCAGGATCCGTCAGAACCTTTCGCCGGGGCGCAGGAAGCGCCATTGACCGAGCGGCAGGTCGCCGAGTCTGACGGCCCCGACGCGCACGCGCTTTAGGCCGGTCACGCGCAACCCGACCAGCTCGCACATCCGCCGGATCTGTCGTTTGCGCCCCTCATGGAGAACGAAGCGAAGCTGATCGCCGTTGAGCCATGCGACCTGGGCCGGCTTCAGCTTGCGCTCATCCAGGCTGAGCCCGTGCTGCAGCAGGGCCAGGCCCCTGGCGTCGAGATGCCCTTCGACACGTACCAGATACTCCTTGTCGATCATCGAGTTCTCGCCAATCAACTGGCGCGCCACTCGCCCGTCCTGGGTCAGGACGAGCAGGCCTGTCGAATCAATGTCGAGCCGGCCTGCGGGTGCCAGTCCCTTCAGGCAGGACGGATGGAAAGCCGGCGTGTCCGGCGTGCGATACTGTGTCTCTGGTCGAATCAGGGTCACTGCCGGCTTGCAGCCAGGTTCCGGCTGTCCCGAGACATAGCCTACCGGCTTGTGCAGCAGAATCGTCAATCTGCTTTGCTGATTCGCCTGCGCCTGCCGGTCGAGGGTAATGACGGCATCCGGATGCGCGCGCGTTCCGAGTTCGCTGACCCGCCGACCATCCACGAAAACCCAGCCTCGCGCGATGTATTCATCCGCATCGCGGCGCGAGCAAAGACCGCGTTCTGCCATCAGCTTGGCAATGCGTACGCCATCAGGCGGCACCCTGCCCGCCACTTCCGGGACGGACGAGGCGGGCGATATGCTGGTGCGGGGCAACAACCCGGTCTCTGTCTTGTGCGCTGGCCCGCCGGCCACACGGGCCGCGGGCGGCTTGTACCGGGTCATGCCTGGCAATGACCGGCCGATACCCGCCTCGGCCGGCCGTGTCCCGGAGAGCGGGCCTGGCTTCTTGCGTGGCCGGTCGGCCATCCTCAGGCGATGTCGAGCAGCTCGATCTCGAATACCAGCTTCGCGTTTGGCGGTATCAATTTTCCGGCGCCACGGGCACCGTAAGCGAGATCGGCGGGAATGGTGAGCTTACGGATGCCGCCGACGCTCATCCCCGGCACGCCTTCTTCCCAGCCGGCAATGACGTGTTTCCCGTCGAGCGGAAAACGGAAGGGTTCGTTGCGATCGACGCTCGAATCGAATTTCTTGCCATCGGCCAGCCAGCCCGTGTAATGCACGATGACGTGCTGACCGGCGCTGGCGGTGGGACCGCTGCCAACAATGATCTCTTCGATCTGTAAGCCACTGGGTGTGGTGACAATAGGCATGTGATGTGAACTCCTGATCAAAAAAACCACAAGTTTAGCCCAGCATGGCATCTTGCGGCCAGTTGCATGCAGACAATTACCGCACGGACTGCATGCGGACTGCCGGCGCCCGACTCCTGCCGCGAATGTTGCCGCCTTGCCCTGGGCGGCATGCACTTGCACCCTGGCTTTCGGTTACACTCGGCAGCACCCTTTGCCGGAAATACGCCCCATGCACAGCCAGACCCGCAACGCCACCTGCCGACAGCGAGGGAGGCGCGAATCGATCAAGCCATGCCGGCAGAGCATCCGGCGACCCCCGAAGACTCCATGAGCAAAACGCCTGTCGATCGGTTGCGCCGCTTCGGCGGGATTGCCCGCCTCTATGGCGAGGATGCCTTGCAGCGCTTCGAAAACGCCCATGTTGCGGTGGTCGGCATCGGTGGCGTCGGTTCATGGGCGGTCGAAGGATTGGCACGTTCGGCGGTCGGCAGGATCACCCTGATCGATCTCGACATGATCGCCGAGTCCAACGTCAACCGTCAGGTACACGCGCTCGATGGTGAATTCGGCAAGGCCAAGGTCAGTGCCATGGCGCAACGGATCCATGCCATCAACCCGGATTGCGTGGTCAGCGAAATCGAGGATTTCGTGACGCCGGAAAACGTTGAAGCGCTGCTTGGCGGAGACTTCGATTACCTCATCGACGCCATTGATCAGGTGCGCACCAAGGCGGCGATGATCGCCTGGGCAAAACGTTGTAGAGTGCCGCTGATCACGGCTGGTGGCGCCGGTGGCCAGATCGATCCAAAGTGCATCCGGATGGCCGATCTTGCTTTCACCATCCAGGATCCGTTGCTCGCCAAAGTGCGCTCGCTACTGCGCAAAGACTACGGCTTCCCTCGCGAGGCGAAGAAGAAATTCGGGGTCCCGGCGGTATTTTCCAGCGAACCCCTCCGCTACCCTGAGCGCGGCAATTCCTGCGAGCAGCCACGGACGCTGATTGGCCTGAGCTGTGCCGGCTTCGGTTCGTCGGTTTGCGTGACGGCGCCTTTCGGTCTGCTGGCCGCCGGCGAAGTACTCAAGCACCTGGCCGGCAACCCATCGCCGCTGGCGGGTGGGCCAAACTGAAAAGTATCTTCCGTGCACCACCGCGCTGCCGGTACCTGCAGATCAGCCGATCATGACCCGGTTCTTCCCCGCCTGTTTGGCCGCATACATGGCCTCGTCCGCGCGCTTGGTGACCGATCCCTGTGTATCGCCGGGCTGCAGATGGGTCACGCCGGCGCTGAAGGTGATCAGTCGTCGGTCGTTGTTGTGCAGGAAAATGCGTCGGGTCAATTCCCGCTGCAGACGGACAATGGCCGTCTGCGCATCCTCGACCGAGGTGTCCGGCAGGATGATGATGAACTCTTCGCCGCCAAATCGGGCGACCGTGTCTTGCGGCCGCATCGTCTCCCGAATCACGGTCGCCAGGTGTATCAGGGCGGCATCGCCGGCATCGTGACCGAGCGTGTCGTTGAGTTTCTTGAAATTGTCAATGTCGAGCAGGGCCACGCAGAGGATCGCCTGGCGACGCTGCGCACGTGCGACCTCCTTATCGAACGCCTCATCAAGCCCGCGACGGTTGAGGGTCCCGGTCAGCTGGTCATGACGAACCAGCATGCTCGCTCGGTCGAGTTCCAGTTCCAGTTCGCCGATTCTCGTTTCGGCTTCGCTGACGCGCTGTTTCGCGGTGCGCAGGTCGTCACGCGAGCGTTGAGCGTTGAGCTGAATGATGCGTGTCTCATGAATCACATCGGCGAGGACATCTTCGAGCTGCGAGATGTCCTCGGCCATGCTGATCCGGTGCGCACAGAGCTCGAGCTTGTCGTGATAGTCGGAGGTCGAGTCGGCGAATTCTGCCAGATGATCGACAAAGCCGGCCAGCATCTGCTTGAGGCTTTCCTTGGCTTCGTTGAGGCTGCGTTTGAGCTGGCTCTGCTTGAAGATGACTTCCTTGAGCCGACTCTCGGCATCACCAATGGCACGGATGCTCAAAGGATTGGAAACGATGTCGCGGACGATTTCAATCTGTCCCGCCAGCCACCGGTCTTCGGTAACCAGCTCGCCCACGTTCTTGATCAGCAATTGCAGTAGGTTGAGCAAACCCGCGCGCAGTTCGGTACGATCCTCTGCAAGAATCTCCAGACGGAATGCAAAGCGCTTGACTCCAGCCAGCAGGCCTTGCAGCGCGGCAGACGAAGTGGCGCTGCGGGTCTTGTGCACCAGCATGCGAGCATCGGCGGCAAGCTCCGGTTCATCCGCAAGTTGTGTCTCGATGATCACTTCGAGGGTGTACGCGAAGATGTCGCGAAGTTCACCCGACAACTCGTTCGTACGCGGCGAACTGTCTGCGCCGGCCTCAGCCTCAGCGGCGAGCGGCAAGCTGGTCTCGGTCTCTGTATTTGTGCCAGACTCGACCAGAGGGATTTCCCCATCGGCCGGTCCACTGCCCGACCACGACCTGACCAGGCCCTGCAGTCGTCCGAACAGCAGCTCACTATTGCCCGCAGCGGCTGCCAGCACTCGCTCGAGTGCTTCACGCTTGCGCGCCACGGTCAGTCCGGCGTGCTTGTTTTCCCACTGGCGCAGGAAGTCGCGGAACAACTCGCTCCAGGGCAGCTCGTGCTCATTGGCGAGCTGCTTGACCAGGTCGGCCACCCCGTCGCGAAATTCATCCCAGTTCTTGCCCTTGAATGCCTGTTCGAATCGCTTCACCAGCTTTTGCTGAACGGCAGTCTCTCTGGGCAGAGCGGTCTGTAGCGCCTGCAGCTCGCGTTTGGGGAAAGCTTCTGCGAGATTGCCGGAGGTGCCCGCAATCTCGTTATAGATGTCCCGATAGTTCTCGGGAGAGGGAGAAATGCGCCGGGCAGCCAGCAGACGAAGGGTCTCGCGAGCAATTTCCGAGGGATTCGAAAGGGATGGCATGGGGTTCTACCGGGAAAACAGTCAGGTCATTCTAACAGTGGGATCTCGATGCCAGGCTGCTTGCGCCTGGCAAGGAATCCGGAGATGATACAGCAAGCATCAAGGTCGGCTATAATTCGCTCCAGAGATGCCTATTGCCCCCGTAGCATGAAGGTCGTGCAGTTGATTTGTAATCATCAGGTGTTGGTTCGATTCCGACCGGGGGCACCAGGAAACAAGCGCTTGGGCCAATCCGACGAGATTGGCCCAAGTGCGTTCTGGGGCCGGACTTGAACGAATCGTGAACGCGCATGGAACAGAATGGGGATCTGGCGGCCCTGTCGGTCTGACGGCGGCACTGGCGACGGCCATCGAAGAAGCGGCACGTCCCGGCTGGCAGGCACGGCTGGCGCTCGGTTTCGAGCGTCGTGCAGAGGCCACGCTGCTGGTAAGGCGCGAGCATTGCGGGCCGTTGCGCGTACAGAAAGCGCTCTATCCGGAGGGTCCGGCGGTCTGTCATGCGATTGTCCTGCATCCGCCCGGGGGCATCGCCGGCGGCGACCGACTGGACATCTCGCTGGCCGCGGGAGCCGGTGCGCATGCATTGTTGACCACCCCAGGCGCCGGCAAGTGGTATCGTTCGGGAGGGCGTCCTGCGCAGCATGTGTTGAACATTAGCATTGGGCGCGCGGCCGTCATCGAGTGGCTGCCACAGGAAACGATCGTCTTCGACGGTGCCGACGCACGGATGCATACGCACGTCCAACTGGCCGCCGGTGGCATGTTCTGCGGCTGGGAGATACTCTGCCTGGGTCGCACGGCTGCCGGCGAATGCTTCAGCTACGGGCAGCTCGACCTGGCGACACGGATCGAAAGCGAAGGACGGCCGCTCTGGGTCGAGCGCGGTCGACTGTCGGGTAGCTCGGCCTGGCTCGACGCGGCTGCCGGTCTGGCCGGCAGACCGGTCAGCGCAACCCTGCTGCTTGCGGGAACGGTGGTGCAGCGAGAATGGCTCGACGCCTGTCTGGCGGTTCCGACCACCGCAAGCCTGTTGACCGGGATCACGGCACTGCCCGAGGTGCTGGTGGCGCGTTGCCTGGCGCCCTGTACCGAAGCGGCACGCGCTTGGTTGAGCGAAGTGTGGAAACGGTTGCGCCCGGCGGCGCTCGGCAAAGCAGCCATCGTGCCACGCATCTGGAGCACTTGAATCGCTTTGAGGAAGACGCATGGAACTGACCCCGAGAGAAAAGGACAAGCTGTTGATTTTCACCGCCGCTTTGCTCGCCGAACGACGCCGGGCGCGTGGCCTGAAGCTTAACTACCCGGAAGCGGTGGCCCTGATCAGCGCCGCGATCGTCGAAGGCGCCCGCGACGGCCGCACGGTCGCCGAGCTGATGAGCTACGGCACAACGCTGTTGCGTCGTGCCGACGTGATGGAAGGCGTGCCGGAAATGATCCACGATATCCAGGTCGAAGCAAGCTTCCCGGACGGCACCAAGCTGGTGACCGTACATCACCCGATCATTTGAGGAACTGAACGATGATTCCCGGAGAAATGCGGATCGAAGAAGGCGACATCGAACTCAACGCCGGTCGTGCAACGACCCGCCTGAGCGTCGCCAATACCGGCGACCGGCCGATCCAGGTCGGTTCGCATTACCACTTTGCCGAAACCAATGCCGCGCTGGTTTTCGACCGCGTCGCGGCGCGCGGTTGCCGACTCGACATTGCCGCCGGTACCGCGGTACGCTTCGAACCCGGTCAGACGCGCAGCGTACAACTGGTGGCGCTGGCCGGCGAGCGCCAAGTCCATGGCTTCAATGGCCGGGTAATGGGAAAATTGCCATGAGGATTCGGTCATGAGCGTCAAAATCTCGCGGCAGGCTTATGCCGAAATGTTCGGCCCAACCGTCGGCGATCGTGTACGTCTCGCCGACACGGAACTGTGGATCGCCGTCGAAGACGATTTCACCATCTACGGTGAGGAAGTCAAGTTCGGCGGTGGCAAGGTGATCCGTGACGGCATGGGGCAGGGTCAGAAGCCCGCCGCCGAAGTCGCCGACACGGTAATCACCAACGCGCTGATCGTCGACCACTGGGGAATCGTCAAGGCCGACATCGCCATCAAGGGCGGCCGCATCGCCGGCATCGGCAAGGCCGGCAATCCGGATATCCAGCCGGGCGTGACCATCCCTATCGGCGGCGGTACCGAGATCATTGCCGGCGAGGGAATGATCGTCACCGCCGGCGGCATCGACAGCCACATCCATTTCATCTGCCCGCAACAGATCGATGAAGCCCTGATGTCGGGGGTGACGACCATGCTTGGCGGCGGCACCGGGCCGGCCACCGGCACCTACGCCACGACCTGCACGCCGGGACCCTGGCACGTCCAACGCATGCTCGAAGCGGCCGACGCTTTCCCGATGAACCTCGGTTTCTTCGGCAAGGGCAATGTCTCGCTGCCGGAACCATTGCGCGAGCAGGTACGCGCCGGCGCCATCGGCCTCAAGCTGCACGAGGACTGGGGCACCACCCCGGCGGCGATCGACAACTGCCTGGCGGTGGCCGACGAGATGGACGTGCAGGTGGCCATCCACACTGACACGCTCAACGAATCCGGCTTCGTCGAAACGACGCTCGCCGCCTTCAAGGGGCGCACCATTCACACCTTCCATACCGAGGGCGCCGGCGGTGGGCATGCGCCCGACATCCTGCGTGCCGTCGGCGAGACCAACGTCCTGCCTTCCTCGACCAACCCGACGCGCCCGTACACCGTCAATACCGTCGATGAGCATCTCGACATGCTGATGGTGTGTCACCACCTCGACCCGGCGATCGCCGAAGACGTCGCTTTCGCCGAAAGCCGCATCCGCCGCGAGACGATCGCCGCCGAAGACATCCTGCACGACCTTGGTGCGCTGTCGATGATGTCGTCGGATTCGCAGGCGATGGGACGCGTCGGCGAAGTGATCATCCGTACCTGGCAGACAGCGCACAAGATGAAAGTCCAGCGCGGTCAGCTGCCGCCGCCGAACGGTCAGGTCGAATCCACGCACGACAACTTCCGTGTCAAGCGCTACCTCGCCAAGTACACCATCAATCCGGCAATCACGCACGGCATCAGCGATCTCGTCGGTTCGATCGAGGTCGGCAAGCTTGCCGACCTGGTGCTCTGGAAACCGGCTTTCTTCGGCGTCAAGCCATCCTTGATTCTCAAGGGCGGAATGATCGCTGCGGCTGCGATGGGTGACGCCAACGCATCGATCCCGACGCCACAGCCGGTGCACTATCGGCCGATGTTCGGAGCTTTCGGCGGTGCGCGCAAGACCTCGGTGACCTTCGTGTCGCAGGCGGCGCTTGACCATCCGGAACTCGCGGCGCTGCGACTCGCCAAGCCGCTCTTTGCCGTCCGCCGGACGCGCACGCTCGGCAAGTCCGACATGATCCATAACACCTCGACACCGAAGATCGAAGTCGATCCTGAAACCTATGCCGTGCGCGCCGACGGTGAACTGCTGGTCTGCGAGCCGGCCAGCGTGCTGCCGATGGCGCAGCGCTATTTCCTGTTCTGAACATGCTATTCACCGAATCCTTCGCTGACCGCGAGACACCTGCCAGTGACCGTCTGGTGTTGCCTTATGATGCCCGCCGCAAGAGCCGGCAGCGCGTCACCCTGGCCAGCGGCGAGGAGCTTGGCTATGTCTTTCCGTCCGGCACCGTGCTGCGCCACGGCGACCGATTGCTCACCGGCAATGGCCGCGTGGTTGCTGTCGAGGCCGCACCGGAAGCACTGCTCGAAGTCCGTGCCGGTGACCCCCTGCAGTTGATCCGCGCCGCCTACCATCTCGGCAACCGGCATGTCCCGGTACAGCTTGGCAAGTGCGGCCTGCTTATTCAGGCGGATCACGTTCTCGCCGAAATGTTGCTGGGGCTCGGTTGTGCGGTCAGCGAGGTTGAGGCGCCATTCGATCCGGAAGGGGGGGCGTATGGCTCGCATGCTCACGGCGAAGCGCACGCGGGGGGTCACGACAGTCACGATCACGGTCCGGCGCGTCCCGGCATGACGAGCGATCCGCACCCTCCCGACCACGGCCCGCATCGCTCGCCGGCAATAATTCACGAATTCAAGTGAGCCAATGAGCCTTGCGCTGTCGCGGCTACTGCAGCTCGCCAGCCCGGCACTGCCGGTGGGTGCCTACACCTATTCGCAAGGCCTCGAATGGGCAGTCGAAGCCGGCCTGGTGAAGGATCAGGCGGCTGCCCTGGAATGGATCGCGAGGCTGCTCGAGAACGGCGTCAGCCGCTTTGAAGCGCCGCTGACCGCCTGTCTGCAACGCGCCTGGATCGCCGCCGACGATTATGAAGTCAAACGCCTCAACGCCGACTTCCTGGCCAGCCGCGAGTCGTCCGAGTTGCGTGCCGAGACCGTCCAGATGGGCTATTCGCTGCGTCGCCTGCTGCACGAGCTGGACGATTTCCCACTGCCACCGGCCTTCGACTCGCTCCCCGAAGTCTCTTTTCCGGTCGGCTGGGCGCTGGCGGCTGCCTCCTGGGAAATCGCCATCGCTGATTCGCTGACCGCTTATCTATGGTCCTGGTGCGAAAACCAGACGATGGCCGCGCTCAAGACCGTGCCACTCGGCCAGGCCGCCGGGCAGCGCATCCTCCTGGCGCTGGGAAGACGCCTGCCGGCGGTGGTGCAGCAGGCGCTTGAACTGCCCGAAGAACGCTGGAGCAACTTCGCTCCCGGCCTGGCTCTGGCGTCAAGCCGCCACGAAACACAGTATTCGAGACTTTTCCGATCCTGAAAGAAAGTGAATTCACATGCACCGACGTCCCGCCCTGCGCATCGGCATCGGAGGCCCGGTCGGCTCCGGCAAGACCGCACTCACCCTGGCCCTGTGCCTGGCGCTGCGCGACCGATACCTCCTCGGCGTGGTGACCAACGACATCTACACCGCCGAAGATGCGAAGTTCCTGGTACAACATGCGGCGCTGCCGCGGGAACGCATCCTCGGTGTCGAAACTGGCGGTTGCCCGCATACCGCGATTCGCGAGGATGCATCGATCAACCTCGAAGCCGTCGCCCGCCTGACGACGGCTTTCCCGGACATCGAGATCGTGTTCGTGGAATCGGGGGGTGACAACCTCGCGGCGACCTTCAGCCCGGAGCTTTCCGATCTGACGATCTACGTCATCGACGTCGCTGCCGGCGACAAAATCCCGCGCAAGGGAGGGCCAGGGATTACCAGGTCCGACCTCCTGGTGATCAACAAGACCGATCTCGCACCACTGGTCGGTGCCTCGCTGGAGGTCATGGATCGCGACAGCCGACGCATGCGCGGCGAGCGACCATTCGTCTTCAGCAATATGAAGACCGGCGAGGGCCTGTCCGAGATCATCGCCTTCATCGAGAAGCATGGGATGCTGCGTTGAACCGCAGGGGCATGGGACAAATCGGACAATCCAGGAGCCAAGCGGGCTAACAGCCATGACTTTTCGAGACACCCCTGATCATGGAAGTCATGACCGTTGCCTTCGCCCCCAGTCCCTCCTCTACCCGACAAATGGAGAAAGAGATTCGTGAGTCGCTGACGCGACTTTCAAATTAAGCGCTGTCGCTGATGCGCGGGCCGCTGGACAGGGTGTTTTGCCCGTCCGGGCCATAGAGGCCGAAGGCGCGGTGGGTTCCCAGGAGTGCCTCAAGTGCCCGTGCGTTGTATTGCATGCGCAGTTGGATCAATTCGCCATTCATGCGATTCAGTTCGCGCGCCTGACTGGCGATCGACAGCAGCAAGGTCCAGGCAGCATGGGCGCGGTCCGCCTTCGGGTGCGCCGCAAACCAGGCGGACAAGCCGGCGCGATCCGCGGTCAGGCCCTCTGCCACGAGCGCCTGGTGACGCTGCTCGGCGAGGGCAGCCAGCTTGACGGCCAGCCCGTTTTTCTGATCCACCAACTCCTGCAGATGCTCGACCTCACCTTTGGTGAGCATCTCCTGCTCAAGTTCGAGCAGGGTGACAAAGCTCCTTGCCGCGGCGACTTCGGCCTCAACCGTTGGCAGTAAATCCGCCATCGTCGCCATCAAGGCTCCGGAAATCAAACCTGCCTAGTAGAAGCCACGAGTTCGCTGGCAGAGGCGATCAACCGGTCGGCAATCGCCTCGGAATTGATCGTGAAGCGCCCTTCGGCGATTGCCTGCTTGATTTCAGAAACCCGCGCCGTGTCGAAGGTCGCAGCTTCACCTGGAGACTGTAGCTGCCCGGCAAGTTCACTGAGGTGGACTTCCGTAGCCGCGCTGGTTGCCGGCTGGCTGACGCTGGTGCGATGACGCATCTCGGTAACAGCGCTGGCTGAGGTCGAGATTGTGCTGTCGATTTTCATGGCCGTGCCCTTAAAACGGTTGTACCCAACCAGTATATCGGCGGATAACGGCTAAACTTTAACATTTATTTTCGCAATATGGAGGGGGCTTGGCACACCAGGCCGGCAAGATCAGCGACTAATACGACACCTCGACCACACCAGGACTTCGGGCTACACCACTGACGACCTGTCCGGAAGCTGTCCGCACTTGCGCAATCTGGCCTTCAGTGGCGTTGTTCAGTGCCTTTCCCTCATTACTCACCGTGAACCCTACGCCTGACGACAGCAGCTTGACGCTTTGCCCTTGCTGCACAAGCCAGGGTGCGGTCAACAGATCGCTACGGAGCGGCTGGCCCACAGCGATGCCATTCCTGACGGTTTTGCCAATGGCCTGGGCAGGGTCGGTCACAACATTGGCTGGCAGCGCGCCGAGATCGCCGCTCTGCGTGCGCAGGTCGGCACTGGCCACGACCTGGCCGGGCGTTAGCTGGCGTGCCGTCACCAGATAGTTACCCGTGATTCTGATCTGTACGGGCACATACACGGTCCACACTTTCGGGGCGAGGCAGCGTATGCCGACCATCGTTTTTCCCCAGAACCGACTTCCCGGCGGCAGAAATGGCTCGAAGGCGCTGCATGAGGTGTTTTGGGCATGCTGGTCAAGTTGACCGACGGCATAGCTGACTTTGCCTGGTAATCCTTGTGTTTGGATACGCAGAAACTCATCGAGAGCGGCCGGCAAGGACGCTTGGCCGAGCACGCTGTTGCTCATGAAGGCAAGCAGCATCGCGAACCGCCCAGGCCATCGGCCGAGGTGCGGGAAAACGGGAGAAAGACGCATCTCGCCATTCTGCCTGAATCTGCCTCACTGGCGAAGGCTAAGAGGTGATGAGAACGGCCGCGCCGCGAATCTCGCCTGCCCGCAATTGCTGCAGGGCAGCATTGGCCGATTCCAGGGGAAATCGTGTCACTTCGGTGCGGACACCGGCCTTGGGCGCAATGGCAAAGAACTCCTCGCCGTCGCGGCGGGTCAGATTGGCGATCGAGCGCACGCATCGCTCTCCCCAGAGAATGGCGTAAGGGAACTCGGGAATGTTGCTCATGTGAATGCCTGCGCAAACCACCGTTCCGCCCTTGACGATGTGACGAAGCGCCTGTGGAACCAGGTCACCGACCGGCGCAAAGAGAATCGCGGCGTCCATTTCCTGCGGCGGCGCGCTGTCGGCATCACCGGCCCAGGTAGCCCCCAACTGACGAGCGAATTGCTGGCCATCCACATCACCCGGCTTGGTGAAGGCAAATATTTCGCGGCCTTGCCAGCGGGCCACCTGCGCAATGATGTGCGCGGCCGCGCCGAAACCGTAGATGCCCAGACGACGCGCATCACCGGCGGCGACCAGCGAGCGATAGCCGATCAGTCCCGCACAGAGCAGCGGCGCCGCTTCAGCATCCGGGTACCCGTTCGGCAGTGCAAAGCAGTAGCGCTGATCAGCCAACGCGAACTCGGCGTAACCGCCGTTCAGCGTGTAGCCGGTGAACTCTGCCGCGTCGCAAAGGTTCTCGGAACCGCTCGCGCAGTAACGGCAATGACCACAGGTATGCCCCAGCCAGGGTACGCCAAGACGTTGGCCAAGCATGAAACGTTCCACCCTGGCGCCTTTCTCGACCACGACCCCGACGATTTCATGGCCCAGGACGAGCGGTAAGCTGGGGTGCTGAAGGTCGCCATCCATGACATGCAGATCCGTGCGGCAGACTCCGCAGGCCCGTACTTCGAGCAGGACCTGATCAGCCTCGGGTTTCGGCCGAGGCACCTCGGCCAGCCGCAACGGCTGGCCCTGAGCATCCAGAATCATGGCCTTCATGCGCATCCCCAGCAGTAACCCTCCCCCGGCAGAACCGGGGGGCTTTCATCGTGTGAGCCGATCAAAGCGTCCAAACAGGGTCGCTACGCGACCCTGACCCTCTTGCGCCACATCAAAAGTCGTAAAATCAACATCATAGACTCAGAGTCTGTGAATTTTTTTCACTGCCACACCACGTTCGGCACGACCAAACCGCTGACGCCCGCCCGGGCCTGATTATACGTAATCCATGTTCCGGCTGGCCGTTTTGCCTGGATCTACCCTTTTCCGCGCCTTTCTCTCGACTTCCCTAACATTTTCGGTACTGTGGATACTGTGGACCTTCCCGCCCCTATGCTGAACAGATATTTCGGCACCTTCCCACCGACTCTCAAGGACAGCCAGTACGGCAAGGAACGCCAGACGGATAGTAACAAGAAGCTGTCCCGGACCGAACAGATCAGATAGCCCAGGGTGTCGTTCGTGCCGACGTTGGCAAGGGTACCGGAGCAGTGTCGCGATCATCGGCAAATGTTTACACCATTTTTACTTCGCATTCAGGACACTGACGGCATTGCGTTCCGAGTCCGCTTGCCGCCGGCCATGAAAACCGAATTCCCCTCCCCCTGGCTCCGTGCCCCTTATCTGGTGGCCGCTGCGCTTTGTACACTGACCACGCTCGGCACGCTTCCTTTGCGCGGGCTGCTCGACCTCGCCAACATCGTGATGATCTTTCTGCTGACGGTGTTCGTCGCCGCGGTTTGGCTCGGGCGTGGTCCATCGATCATGGCGGCTTTCCTGGGTGTGGCCCTCTTCGACTTCTTCTTCGTACCGCCACACCTTTCCTTTGCCGTCGCTGACGGGCAGTATCTAGTAACTTTCGCGGTCATGCTTGCCGTCGGACTGATCTCTTCGCATCTGGCGGCATTGCTTTCGGAGCGGACGGCCGAGGCCCAGTCACGGGAACAGGAGACGCGCGTCCTTTACCAGCTCGCACGCGATCTGGGTGGCGCCCTAGCAGCCGATCAGGTCGCCGACATGACGCAGCACTTCCTGGGCGCCGTTGAACTGGATGTGACGGTTCTGGTCGCCGATGCGTCGGGCCAGGGCATTTCGTTCCACGAATACGGCAGCCACCACCTGAATAATCTGGAGAAGGGCTTCGCCCGTTCGGCCTACGATCGCGGCGTCATCGTCGAGACCGACCCCCTTGCCGGCATGGGCGTAGCGATCGTCTTTCTCCCTCTCGTGGCACTGACCCGCGTTCTCGGCGTGCTGGCCCTGGTACCACGGTCGGATGACGTCGACCGGGTGCGTGCTCTGCGGCCCTTGCTGGAAGCGGTGGCTTCGCTGCTGGCGATCACGCTCGAGCGGCTGCATTATGCCGACGCCGCGCAGGTCAGCGAACTGCGGGTGTCTGCGGAGCGGCTACGCGCATCGATCCTGTCGTCCCTGTCGCACGACTTGCGGACACCGCTGACCAGTCTCGTCGGACTCGCCGACACCCTCGTTCAGAGGCAACCGGCGCTCGACGAGGGTGCCATGGAAACAGCCGCGATCATTCGCGACCAGGCGCATGCCATGCATCACCTGATGTCCAATCTGCTCGAAATGGCCCGCCTGCAGTCAGGCAGCATCACACTGAACAAGGAGTGGCAGCCCTTCGAGGAGATCATCGGATCCAGTACCCGCCTGCTGGCGGATCTTCTCGCCAGCCGCAGGCTCGACCTCCAGGTACCGCGCGATCTGCCGCTGGTCGAGTTCGATGCCGTGCTGCTGGAGCGCGTCCTGTGCAATCTGCTGGAGAACGCGGCCAAGTATTCGCCCCCGGGAGCGCGCATCGAGGTGCTGGCAAGCGTGCGCGGCGGGGCGCTGGAAGTCGCCGTCGGCAACGACGGTCCCGGTTTTCCCACGGATCGCATCGGCCAGGTTTTCGACCTGTTTGCCAGGGGCGAGCGCGAGCCGGCCGTCGCCGGTACCGGGCTGGGGCTGGCGATCTGCAAGGCCATCGTCGAGGCGCACGGCGGCAGCATCGTCGCCGAGAACCATCCCGGCGGTGCCTGCGTGCGTTTCACCCTTCCCCTCGGTACGCCTCCTGCCATGGACGAGGAGGGCACGCCATGAACGAGACGATTGCGCGCGTCATCGTCGTCGAGGACGAACCGCAAATCCGCCGCTTTGTCTGCGATTCCCTGCGCCGCGAGGGTTGCGCTGCGCTCGAGGCGGCCACGGCGCGCCAGGGACTGGACGAGCTTGCCCGTGGCAAGGCGGATCTGGTGATCCTTGATCTGGGTCTGCCCGATATGAACGGCATCGAATTCATTCGCGACATGCGTAGCTGGTCGACGGTGCCGATTCTCATCCTCTCGGCCCGCTCGGCCGAGCGCGACAAGATCGCCGCCCTCGACACGGGTGCCGATGACTATCTCTGCAAACCCTTTGGCGTCGGTGAATTGCTGGCACGCGTGCGCGCCCTGTTAAGACGCCACTGGCAAGCCGGCGAAGCCGGTCCCCTGCATCGCTTCGGCGATGTCGAGGTGGATCTGTCCCGCCGTATCGTCAGCCGGGGTAGCGTCGAGATCCACCTGACCCAAATCGAGTATCGCCTGCTGGCGGTGATGCTCGCCAACAGCGGCAAGGTACTGACCCATCGCTACCTGATCCGGGAAGTATGGGGACCAGGACACAGCGAACAGGGCCACTACCTGCGCATCTACGTTGGCCGATTACGCCAGAAGCTCGAGATGGACCCGACCCAGCCACAGCACATACTCACCGAGACTGGCGTCGGCTATCGCTTTCAATCCTGAATCCTGAAGCAAGAGGTAAGCATCATGTCTGAAAACAACGACCAGAACCGTCTGGCCAGCCTGTCACTGGCCGCCCTTGGTGTCGTGTATGGCGATATCGGCACCAGTCCCCTGTATGCGATCAAGGAGGTTTTCGGCGGCGCGCACCATCCGGTGCCGATCACCCCGGACAACGTCATCGGCATTCTCTCGCTGATCTTCTGGTCTCTGATGGTCGTCGTCAGCCTGAAGTACGTGCTCTTCATCATGCGCGCCGACAACAAGGGCGAAGGCGGCATCATGGCCTTGATGGCACTGGCCCTGCGGCCGATCGCGCCGGGCTCGTGGCAGCGCCGGCTGATCATGGTTCTTGGCCTCTTCGGGGCGGCCCTCTTCTACGGTGACGGGGTGATCACGCCAGCGATTTCCGTGCTCTCTGCGGTCGAGGGCCTGGAAGTGGCGACACCCGCCTTCAGGCCCTACGTCGTGCCGATATCCTTGGTAATCCTGGTGGGCCTTTTTGCGGTGCAGCGTCGCGGCACCGCCACCGTGGGCGCCTTCTTCGGACCGATCATGGTGCTCTGGTTCCTGACGCTGGGCACGCTCGGCCTGTTCAGCATCGCCCATGACCCGGCGGTGCTGCGCGCGCTGGGACCGTGGCACGCCGTCCGTTTCTTCGACGACAACCCGATTCTCGGTTTCTTTGCCCTCGGTGCCGCCGTGCTCGTGCTGACGGGTGGCGAAGCGCTCTATGCGGACATGGGGCACTTCGGGCACAAGCCGATCCAGTGGGCCTGGTTTGGCCTGGTGCTGCCGGCACTGGTGATCAACTATTTCGGGCAGGGCGCGCTGCTGTTGCGCGATCCGGAGGCCATTGCCAATCCGTTCTATCTGCTGGCGCCCGACTGGCTGCTCTATCCAATGGTGGTGCTGTCCACCTTGGCGACGGTGATTGCCTCGCAGGCCGTGATTTCCGGCGCCTTCTCGATTACGCAGCAGGCGATTCAGCTTGGCTTCACGCCACGCATGGAGATCAGCCACACATCGGATCAGCAGATGGGGCAAATCTACCTGGCAGGCATCAACTGGAGCTTGCTGGCAGCGGTCATCGTCCTGGTGCTCGGCTTCGGCAGTTCGTCGAACCTGGCGGCTGCCTACGGCATCGCAGTGACGGGAACGATGTTCATCACCGATCTGCTGGCCTTCGTCGTCGCGCGATACGTCTGGGGCTGGCCCGTCTGGCGCGCATTTCTCGGTGCGCTGCCTTTCGCGATCATCGATCTGGCCTATTTCTCGGCCAACTCGGTGAAGATCGCCGATGGCGGCTGGTTCCCGCTGCTCTTCGGCCTCGCCGTCTATCTGCTGCTATCTACCTGGAAGCGCGGCCGCGACCTGCTCAGCGCCCATCTGGCCATGGATGCGATGGATACGCGGAGCTTCCTGCAGGCGATTGCTGGGGCGCGACGGGTACCTGGGACAGCGATATTCCTCACGTCCAATCCCGACAACGTGCCGCACTCCCTGCTGCACAGTCTGAAGCACTACAAGGTGTTGCACGAGCGTATCGTGCTGGTCTCCGTCCATATTCTCGACGTTCCCCGGCGGGCGGACGGCAGTCGCGTGGAGGTCGTGCACCTGGCCAGCGATCTCTGGCTGGTCAAGGTTTCGTACGGTTTCATGGAGCAGCCGAACCTGCCGAACGCGCTGGCAGGATGCGCCGCCTACGGGCTCCATTTCGACCCGATGGACACCTCGTTCTTCCTCGGCCGGGAAACCCTTCTCCCCCGCCTGAATACCGACATGTGTCGCTGGCGCGGCAAGCTCTTCGTCTGGATGTTCCGCAACGGCGGCAGCGCTGCAAACTTCTTCGGTCTGCCTGCCAATCGAGTAGTCGAACTGGGCACGCAGGTCGTCATGTAGATCCAGGTTCTTCGGCAACCATCGGCGGCACACCGCGCGACAGCGGAAACATGAAACGTGCGCCGCCGCCGGCGCGATTCTCGGCATGAATCCTGCCGCCGTGCACCTCGACAAATGAGGCGCCTGCCACAATAATAATGCCCAATCAACGCGCCGGTGACGGTTCGCCCCGCCGGAACCGATTGCTGCACCGCAGAACAAAATATCCGTTCGCAGACACCAAGGAACAGTTCCTTCCGCTTCCACGCGCCACGCCGAACCGGAACAATCGGCGCGGCGGACAGACTGCCTCCACGGAGATCGAGCCATGGGCGACCAGCGCACCCCCCTTCGACAGCACGGAATGATTGCCACCAGTCCCGGATGGTGACGGCACTTCTGGTCGCGGCAGGACACGGAGGCGCCGGCGCTCGTGCAATCGCGCGATGCGGATGAGTTATGGCCCGTCGTGCTCGCCTTCTGGACCACGGCCGTGACGAACATACCCGCCTTCTGGACCATCCGCACGGGTAATCGCCGATGAGGATTTCGACGCCGCACGCCGTTCACCTCCTCCATGCCGCACCGTTCGCGACGCTGGCGACGCAGGCGATCAACTTTCCGGGCCACCCCTACGCGACGCCGGTCCCCAACGTTCCCGACGCAGCGCACTGCCCGCTCCTCCTCGTCAGCGCGCTCGCCGAGCACACCAAGAACCTGCTCGCCGACCCGAAGGTGAGCCTGTCCTATGTCGAGCCGCGCTCCACCGACGTGCAGGCCGCGGCACGCCTGACCCTGGTCGGCGATGCCGAACGGCTAGACCCGGACGACGCGCTGGTCGAGCGTTACCTGCGCTACCAGCCCGACTCGGCGCACTATCTCGAACTCGACTTCATGTTCTTCCGCGTCGTTCCGAAGCGTCTGCGTTTCATCGAGGGCATCGGGCGCATGGGCTGGATCGAGGCCGCCGACTGGTCCTTGCTGCCGGCCCTGGATGCCGACTCCGAGCGCGCGGCGCTACAGGAACTCACGGGTCGGTTGCCGGACGGCGTCACCGTGCTCGGCATCGATACGTTCGGCATCGACCTCAGGCGCGGCGAACAGCGCGCCCGCCACGCCTTTGGGGAACCTTGGGCATCGCCGGCCGTGCTGGCCGCGATGATCTCCCACTGGGCGGCCGGCCTCGCCTGATCCCTTGCGCCTCCTGCCTCCGGCACGCACCACGGGCGCCGCATCCAGCCGTCGACTTGCCACGCGAATGAACCGACGGCAGCCGGCTGCGTCCAACGCCTGTCGCGCGGGTCGGAACCCCATCCGGACGCCCCGCCGGCCCGCTGCGCGGGCCGAACGACCCCACCCGCCCGCCCCGGCCAAAGAAAGGAGCCCTGCATGATCTCCCTCACCGTCAACGGCAAGAAGCTCTCCGTCGATGCCTCGCCCGATACCCCGCTGCTCTGGGTGCTACGCGACCACCTCCACCTCACCGGCACCAAGTACGGCTGCGGCCAGGCGCTCTGCGGCGCCTGCACCGTGCATGTGGACGGCGCGCCGCAGCGTTCCTGCGCGATCCCGGTCTCGATGGTCGCGGGCCGCGCGATCACCACCATCGAATCGGCCGACCAGACCAAGGTTGGCAAGGCCGTGCAGGCGGCCTGGCAGAAGCTCGATGTCGTGCAGTGCGGCTACTGCCAATCGGGACAGATCATGAGCGCCGTGGCGCTGCTCAGCACCAAGCGCAAGCCGACCGACGCCGACATCGACGAAGCGATGGGCGGCAACCTCTGTCGCTGCGCCACCTATCAGCGCATCCGCGCCGCCATCCACGAAGCCGCCAAGTCCCTCGCCTAGGAGCCGCGCCATGGACACGACAATCGCCACACCCCTCGCCGCAGCCGATCCCGCAACCCACGCCACGAACGCCCCGCCCGCCATCGAGAACGCCAGCCGCCGCCAGTTCGTGCAGGGCGTCACCGGACTTACGCTCGCCTTCTGCCTGCCCGCCTCTGCCACCCTCGCCGCCCCCGCCGGAGCCGGCAAGCTGGCCGCCACGGGTGGCGCAGCCGCCCCCCCCTTCGAACCCAACGCCTTCCTGCGCATCGGCGCCGACGACACGGTGACCGTGATCTCGAAGCACCTCGAGATGGGCCAGGGCACCTATACGGGCCTCGCGACCATCGTCGCCGAGGAACTCGACGCCGACTGGGCGAAGGTACGCATCGAAGGCGCGCCGGCAGACGCCAAGCGCTATAACAACCTGTTCTGGGGTCCGGCGCAGGGAACCGGCGGCAGCACGGCGATGGCCAATTCCTGGGAACAGCTGCGCAATGCCGGCGCCGCCGGCCGCGCGATGCTGGTCCAGGCCGCCGCAAAGAAATGGAAGGTGCCGGCCGCCGAGATCACCGTGAAGGACGGCGTCGTCATGCACGCCGCATCGAAGCGCAAGGAGCGCTTCGGCGAACTGGTCGCCGATGCCGCCAAGGAGGCGGTGCCGACCGGCGTGACGCTCAAGGATCCGAAGGACTTCCGGCTGGTCGGCAAGCACGCGCCGCGCAAGGACTCGGCCGACAAGACCACCGGCCGCGCGATGTTCACCCAGGACATGCAGATGCACGGCATGCTGGTCGCGATGGTCGCCCACCCGCCGCGCTTCGGCGCCAAGGTGCAGCGCTTCGACGCGACGCGTGCGAAGGCGATCAAGGGCGTCGTCGACGTCGTCGAGATCCCCTCCGGCGTCGCCGTCCTGGCGCTCGACACCTGGACCGCCAAGAAGGCGCGCGACACGCTCACGGTCGAATGGAACGACACGAACGCCTTCCGCCTGGGCAGCGAGGAGATCCTCGCCCGCTACAAGGAGATGGCGAAGAGACCCGGCCTCGTCGCCCACCAGGCCGGCGACACCGACGCCGCGTTCGCCAAGGCCGCGAAGAAGCTTTCGGCAAGCTACGACTTCCCCTACCTCGCGCACGCCGCGATGGAGCCGATGAACTGCGTCGTTGCCCGCACCGAGACCGGCTGCGAAGTCTGGAACGGCGAGCAGCTGCACACCGGCGACCAGTACGCGCTGGCTGTCGTGTTCGGCTTCAAGCCCGAGCAGGTGACGATCCACATGCTCTACGCCGGCGGCAGCTTCGGCCGCCGAGCCAACACCAAATCGGACTACGTCGTCGAGGCCGCGCAGATCGTCAAGGCCAGCGGCACGAAGGCGCCGGTCAAGCTGGTGTGGACGCGCGAGGATGACATGCGCGCCGGCTACTACCGGCCGCTCTTCCACCACGCGCTCGAAGCCGCGCTCGATGCCGAAGGCAGGCTCACCGGCTGGCGGCACCGCCTAGTCGGGCAATCGATCCTCAAGGGCTCGCCCTTCGAATCGATGATGGTCAAGAACGGCATCGACGCCGTCTCGGTCGAGGGCGCCGCCAACCTGCCCTACGCGATCCCCAACATGACCGTCGACCTGCACACGCCGGACGACATCCAGGTGCCCGTGCTGTGGTGGCGCTCGGTCGGCTCCTCGCATACCGCCTACTCGACCGAGGTCTTCCTCGACCAGGTGGCGCGCGCCGCCGGCAAGGACCCGGTCGCGATGCGCATGGACCTGCTCGACAAACACCCGCGGCACCGCGGCGTGCTCAAGCTCGCCGCCGAGAAGGCCGGCTGGGGCAAGCCGCTCGCCGCCGGCGCGCCGGGCACCCGGCGCGGCCGCGGCGTGGCCGTGCATGAATCCTTCAACAGCTACGTGGCGCAGGTGGCCGAGGTCACCGTCGATGCCGAAGGCAAGCTGAAGGTCGACCGTGTCGTCTGCGCCGTCGACTGCGGCATCGCGATCAACCCCGACAACGTGCGCGCGCAGGTCGAAGGCGCGGTCGGCTTCGCGCTCTCGGCGGCGCTGCACGGCGAGATCGAACTCAAGGACGGCCAGGTCGTCCCCGGCAATTTCGACGCCTATCCGGTGCTGCGCATTGCCGAGATGCCGAAGGTCGAAGTCCATATCGTGCCCTCGGCCGAAAAGCCCACCGGCATCGGCGAACCCGGCGTGCCGCCGCTAGCCCCGGCAGTCGCCAACGCGATCGCCGCGGCGACCGGCAAGGTTCCGACGCGCCTGCCCTTCAGTGCCGACGACCTCAAGGCCTGACGCCGTGGACAGCCAGGATCTGCAGGTCCTCGATGCCGTACGCCGCTGGTCGGCGGCGGGCCATACCTTCGCGCTGGTCACGCTGGCGCGCACCTGGGGCTCGGCGCCGCGCGCGCCCGGCGCCTGGCTGGCGCTGCGCGACGACGGCCTCGTCCAGGGTTCGGTCTCCGGCGGCTGCGTCGAGGCCGACCTGATCGAACGCATCCGCGCCGGCCGCCTCGGCGGGCCGGCGCCGACCAAGGTCGCTTACGGCGGGACGCCCGAGGAATCGGCGCGCTTCGGCCTGCCCTGCGGCGGCACGCTCGAACTGGTCATCGAGGCACGCCCCGATGTCGCGCAACTGATCGACATGGCCGACCGTATCGCTGCCGGCCGCCTCGTGCGGCGCACCGTGGACCTGGCCTCCGGCCACACGGCCATCGACGACGGCGCCCGCGGCGACGCGCTGACCTGGAACGGCACCCGCCTCTGCACGCTGCACGGTCCGCGCCGCCGCCTGCTGATCATCGGCGCCGGACAGATCTCGTACTTCCTGGCTTCGATGGCGCTGCTGATGGACTACGAAGTCACCGTCTGCGACCCGCGCGAGGAATACGCCGACGAGTGGCGCGTCGCCGGCACCACCCTGTCGCGCGAGATGCCCGACGACGTGGTGCGCGCGATGGGCCTCGACCCGCACAGCGCCGTCGTCGCGCTGACGCACGACCCCAAGCTCGACGACATGGCCCTGCTCGAAGCGCTGAAGTCGCCGGCCTTCTACGTCGGCGCCATCGGCTCGCGGATCAACAACGCGCGGCGGCGCGAGCGGCTGGCGCGCTATTTCGACCTCAGCGGGGAAGAACTCGCTGGCCTGCACGGCCCGGTCGGTCTGCCGATCGGCAGCCGCACGCCGCCCGAAATTGCGGTCGCCATCCTCGCCGAAATGACCGCGGTGATCCGTGGCGTGACCCTGGTCCGCAGCGGCACCGAGGTGCCCTCCACGAGCGGCGTCTGCGCGGCCAGCCTTGCCGGCTGACCCTGCCCGGGCCCGCTTCGTCGGCCTCCTGCTCGCCGCCGGCTACGGCCGGCGCTTCGGGACCGACAAGCTGATGTATCCGCTTGCCGACGGCACGCCGGTCGCCGTCGGCGCTGCCCGCGTACTGCGCGCCGCCTGCCCGGATTCGATCGCGGTCTTGCGCCCCGACCAGACCGCGCTCGCCGAACGCCTGGCCGGCGAAGGCCTGCGCGTTGTGACCAGCGCGGTTTCGACGCTCGGCATGGGCCACAGCCTCGCCGCTGGCGTCCGTGCCAGTGCCGATGCGGCCGGCTGGATCGTCGCCCTTGCCGACATGCCCTTCATCGCCCCGGCGACCGTGCGGCAGGTGGCCGACGCGCTGCGCGATGCGGCCCGGACCGGCCATGCCCAGGCTATCGTCGCGCCGGCGCTGGGGAGCGTGCGCGGGCACCCGGTGGGTTTCATGACCGGCTGGCGCGACGCGCTATCGACCCTGCAAGGCGATGCCGGTGCCGGGCGCATCCTGAAGGCGCACCCCGAGTACCTGCGGCTGCTTGCGGTCGACGACGCGGGCATCTTGCGCGATATCGACATTCCCGGCGACCTGGGGTGAACGGCCGACGACGGTGTGGCACCAGCCCTTCCCAGGGCCAACGAATGACCCCTGTCGGCGGTTCGATCCACCGGATGGAGAGCCGAAACCCCATGGACGCATTTGTGAGCGGGTGAATCTTCCCAATCGCCAGCAATTGATCTCGGTAGGGCGAAAAATCGTCCGTCGAGTGCCCAATGGGCTGATTGTTTGTCGAAATCCCGACAGAAACACTCGTCAATCCGGTACGCTAGCGGGTTTTCCACCCCTGCCACTGCAATTTCCGGAATCAACGCCATGACCAGCTCCCCGCAAGCTCAAATTTCTGTCGAAAAGATCGGCGGCACCTCGATGTCCGCCTTCGGCGACGTGCTTCGCCACATCATGCTGTACGACAAGGACCGCATCTACGGCCGCATCTACGTCGTTTCCGCCTACTCGGGCGTAACCAACCAGCTGCTAGAACACAAGAAGACCGGCGAGCGCGGCATCTACGCGCTGTTCGCCGAGGGTGCCGACTACCACCAGGCGCTGGGCGGCCTCGCGGCCAGCCTGAAGAAGCTGAACGCCGGCTTCGCCGACCTCGGGCTGCCGCTGGCTATCGCCGACGCCTTCGTCGACGAACGCATCGCGCAGGCCAAGAAATACCTCGAGGCGATGCACCACGTACTCGCCAGCGGCTACATCAGCCGCAAGGACGTGCTGCTCGCGGCGCGCGAGGTACTCGCCTCGATCGGCGAATCGCATAGCGCCTTCAACGCCGTCGAGATCCTCAAGGCGAACGACGTCAAGGCCATCCTGCTCGACCTCGCCGGCTTCGACGACGACTACGCATGGACGATCGACGAGCGTATCCAGAAGAGCTTCCTTGGCCTCGACCTCGCCAACAACGTGATCGTCGCCACCGGCTACACCAAGGGCGTGGAAGGCATCATGCGCGAGTTCGACCGCGGCTATTCCGAGGTCACCTTCAGCAAGATCGCGGTCGAGGTGCGCCCGGCCGAGGCAGTGATCCACAAGGAGTTCCACCTCTCCTCGGCCGACCCCAACCTGGTCGGCCTCGAGAACGCGGTCATCGTCGGCGCCACCAACTACGACGTCGCCGACCAGCTGGCCGACGTCGGCATGGAGGCGATCCACCCGAAGGCCGCCAAGCCGATGGAACTGGCCGGCATCCCGATCCGCCTGAAGAACACCTTCGAGCCCGAGCATCCCGGCACGCTGATCACCAAGGACTACGTCGGCCAGCGCGCCCGCGTCGAGATGGTCACCGGCACCGACAAGGTGACGCTGGTCGAGATCCACGACCCCTCGATGGTCGGCACCGTCGGCTTCGATTACGGCCTGATGGAGATCTTCTGCAAGCACGAGATCAGCTACATCCTGAAGGCCACCAACGCCAACTCGATCGCCCACCTGGTCTGGGACAGTTCGGTGACCACGGAACTGGTCGAAGAGCTCGAGGCGCGCTACCAGGTCGTCACGGTGAAGAAGAGCGCCATCGTCTGCGCGATCGGCTCCAACATCGGTATCCCGGGCGTTTTGGCGCGCGCCGCGCAGGCGATGGCGGAAGCCGGCGTCAATGTCAATTGCATATCGCAGACCTTGCGCCAGGTGAACATGCAGTTCGTGATCGAGCGCGGCGACTACAAGAAGGCGGTCATCGCCCTCAACCAGGCGCTCTGCGTTGCTCCGGGAACGGTGGTGCCGAAGGCCTGACGTTCGGCGGGCGACCGATCGCGCGCGCCCGATTCAATCGGCGTCGAGCAGCGCGCGCACTGCGCGCGTCATCTCGTCGATCGCGTACGGCTTGGTGATCAGGTGCACCGGCGTCAGCGTGGCGTCGAGTTGCTGGATCGCGTTGCCGGTATAGCCCGACGTGTACATCACCTTGAGGCCCGGACGCCGCAGGCGGGCGCGGCGGGCGATCTCCGGGCCGTTCATGCCGCCGGGCAGGACGACGTCGGTGAACAAAAGGTCGATCGTCGCGTCGGACTCGATCAGGACCATGGCGTCGCGCCCATCGCAGGCCTGCAGGATGCGGTAGCCAAGCCCGCCGAGGACGCGGCAGGCCAGCTGCCGGACGTCCTCCTCGTCTTCGACGACGAGCAAGGTCTCGTCGCCGCCGCGGATCGGCAACTCATCCGCCGTGGCCGGTTCCGCCTCGCCGATCGACGTGGTGGCGACGACCTCGGGCAGGAAGAGCTTGATCGTCGTGCCGAAGCCTGGTTCGCTGTAGATCTTCACGTGCCCACCCGATTGCTTGACGAAGCCATAGACCATCGCGAGGCCGAGGCCGCTGCCCTTGCCGACCTCCTTGGTCGTGAAGAACGGCTCGCAGGCGCGCGCGACGACCTCGGGCGTCATGCCGCAGCCGGTATCCGACACGGCGAGCATCACATAGCGTCCGGGTTTGACATCGACCTCGTTCGCCGCATAGTGGGCGTCGAGCGTCACGGCGGCAGTTTCCAGCGTCAGGGTGCCGCCGTCGGGCATCGCGTCGCGCGCGTTGACGGCAAGGTTGAGCAGCGCGGTCTCGAGCTGGCCGGCATCGGCGATCGCGCGCGGCAGGTCCGCCGCGGGCGCGACGCCGATCGACACATGCTCGCCGAGCACGCGACGCAGCATGCCGGTCAGGTGGGCAATCATTTCGTTGCAGTCGACGGCCACCGGGGCCAGCCGCTGCTTCCTCGAAAACGCGAGCAGGGTGCGGTTGAGTTCGCTACCACGCCGCGCCGCCTTCAGGGCGGCCCCGGCCAGTTCTGTCGCGAATGGGTCCTTCGCGACATGGCGGGCCAGGATCTGCAGGCTGCCGATGACGACGGTGAGGAGGTTGTTGAAGTCGTGCGCGATGCCGCCGGTCAGCTGCCCGACGGCCTCCATCTTCTGGGCCTGGCGCAGCGCACCTTCGGCCTGCTCGCGGTCTGCCATCTCCTGGTGAAGCACACGGTTGGTCTGCTCGAGTTCGGCGGTCCGCTCGTGGACGCGCAACTCCAGTTCGTCTCGCGCCTGACGCAACGCTTCCTGGGTCCGCCGGCGCTCGGTGATGTCGCGGATCGCCGCGGAGAACAGCATGCCGCCCGGCGTGCTGAGCGGGCTCAGGCTGATCTCGACCGGCACCTCGCGACCGTCGCGGCAGCGTGCGCTGAGGTCGAGCGAGACGCCCATCGGGCGCGCCGTCGGGTGCTCGCCGAACGCCTGCCGACGCCCGACGTGCCCGGAGCGCAGGCGGTCCGGCACCAGCACCTCGATCACCTGCCCGACGAGTTCGCCACGCGAGTATCCGAACAAGCGCTCGGCCTGCGCATTGACAAGGACGATGCGGCCGGCGCCATCGATGACGACGATCGCGTCTGGCGCGGCATCGATCAGTGCGCTCGCCCAGGATGCGGTCTCCGGCGCGGGTCCCGGTGCTGATCCCTCCGGGGACAGTCGCGACATGACGGACGCCACGCAGGGCTCGGGAGGAGTATTCACGCGACCGCCGCTCAGGTTCGATCGACTTCGCGCTGAAAGGCTTCGATCACGCCGCTGAATTCGGCACGATTATTTTCACAGAGATCGCAGAGCATGCAGTGCGCCGAGACGATCGTTCGGGCAAGCTCGCGCTCGTCGGGGGTCGTTGCGGGAATCTCGTTTTCGGCGACCACTTCCGGTGCGCTGGCGACGATCGTGCAGACCTCGTCCAGGCAGACATTGCGCAGCGTCTCGACCACGTCGGCGTTCGCCGAGAAGACGATGGGCATTTCGCGACCGACAACCCGCATGCCGTTCGACAGCTTGGCGATCAAACCGATGCCCGTGCTGTCGATACTCGTCGTGGCGTTGAGATCGGCACAGATGCGCAGGGGATTGCCGTGTGCGAACATGTCGTCAATGAAGACGTCGACAGCGTGCGCCATCGTGTACCGGATATCCCCCTGGAACCGCAAGATCCAGGTACCGCCCTGGCGCGCGAAGCATACATTTCCGTCATCAGACACGGTGCAGGCATCTCCTCAATGACAGTACGGTGGCATCGTCCGGCAATTGCCGATCGCCGTCGATGCAGAGCCGGCGCGCCAGTTCGGCGGCGTCAGCGTCGATGTCGCCCGCAAGCTCGCGCAAGGCCGTCTTGCGACCGCTCAGGTCCGCTGCGTCCATGACATCGAGGACGCCGTCGGAAAAAAATCGCAGGGCGAAACGATCGGGAAGATCGATCTGCTCGTTGACGTAGCTCGCATCGGTGAACATCCCGACCGGCCGGCTGCGGCCGCCGATCTCGCTGACCGTTTTTCCGTCACAAAGCAGCGGGAACGGAAAATGCCCGCCATTGGCAAAATCAAAACGGCCGCTCGAAAGATTGACCACGCCATAAAACATCGTCAGGTACTTGCCGTGGCGCCCCTCGAAGATCTGCCGGTTGAGCGCCGCGAGCAGCGCCGCCGGGTCGAGGATCGTCGGGTCGGCATACTGGCGGAAGCTCTCCAGGTAGCGGCCCACATAGCTCTTGAGCAGCACGGTCACCACCGCCGAGGGAACGCTGTGGCCCGAGACATCGGCGATGTAGATGCCGATGCGTCCGGAATCGATCGCGAAATAATCGACGAAGTCGCCACCGAGGATGGCAGATGTCGCGAGGAAGCGGCTGCACTCGTAGCCGCCGAAGGCGGCCCGGTCGTCGGGCAGCAGAGTAAACTGGATCCGTCGTCCGGCCTCTTCGTCTTCCTCGATCCGGCGCAGCGTCTCCGCCAGCTTGGCGTTAGCGGCCTCGAGGTGCTCGCGGTAGGCGAGGTTCTCTTTGATCAACCTCGCCCGTTCGAGCGCCCGGCCCACGGCATGGTCGAGGACAGCAAAATCCTCGATCGGCTTGGTGATGAAGTCCCAGGCACCGAGCTTCAGCGCCTGGATCGCATCGCCGAGGTCGCCGGTGCCCGAGACGACGATGGCCGGAAGTCCCGGATAGTCGGCATGCAATGCCTCGATGACCCCGAGGCCGTCGAGACCGGGCATACGCAGGTCGCACAGAACCAACGCCGGGCGCTGGGCGGCACAACGCTCGACGCCGGCAAGACCGTCGCTCGCGGTCGCCGTCGCATAGCCCTGGCCGCGCAGGTGCAGCGCGAGCAGGTGGCGAATCGCCTCGTCATCGTCGATGATCAGAATTTCCGTTGCCGCCGCATCCATTCGTGACTCTGCCTAGGCTCCCCGAGTTGGCACGACACGACGGGCGTCGGTCGCTGAGTGCTTGGACCAACGCGAACGGTTGTCGTTCGCGTTGTCGAAAAACAGTGAGTATTCCGCAATCGCCCGATGCGGTCAAACGATTCAAGACCCTGAAAAATACATGGAAATGTGAGTACAGGACCGCTGGTCACCGGCACGACTGCATGGGTATCCCCGACCTCCACCGGGGACCGCGACAACCGCCCTGCGCCGCCGCGACCTCAGGCGATGCTGAAGTCGGAGCCCTTCAGGCCGGATACAGCAACCCTTGCCGTTCTATGAAGCAGACGATCTCGTCGAGGTCTTCATGTTCGTGAACACGACGGATCAATCGCCACGCATGCGTTTCGCGTGCCATCACGTCCATCGAGGCGCAGACCATGAAGCCGTGTCATCGATTGATAGAGGATCGTGAAGAACATCATGCCCTGTTCCAATGAATGAATGCCGCCGCACGGTCCGTCGTTCGCAGGATAATCCGTCCCGGCGACCGGAAGCATTGCCGTCGGGAAGGACGGTGATCGTTGGCGTCGCCGCCTTGAGAGGGAATTTGCGTGAAAAATCACCACATCCTTGCGCTCGCGTGGGTCATTCTGGTCAGCGGCTGTAGCCTGCTTTCCCGCCATGCCCTGGACGAACAATACGGTCCGGCCGATCCGAAGCGCTTTGACGCGATGCGCGCACCGTTGCCTGGACTGGCTTTTCGGCGTGACGTTCAACCTATCCTCGAGCGCCGTTGCGTCGTTTGCCACGCCTGCTACGACGCGCCTTGCCAGCAGAAACTGACTTCCTGGGAGGGGATTGCCCGCGGCAGCAGCAAGGACCGGGTCTACGCCACGCGTTTGCGGGAGGCGCAACCGACCCGGCTGTTCGCCGATGCGCAGACGGCGTCGCAGTGGCGCAACCTGGGTTTTTCGGCGGTGCTCAATGAACGCGACGCCAGTGCGAATCTGGCGGCGAGCGTCCTTTATCGCCTGCTACGGTTAAAAGCGCAGCATCCCTTGCCAGCAGGCAGTATCTTGCCGCCAAGCTTCGACTTCTCGCTCGATCGCGCCGAATCCTGTCCGCGGATCGAGGAGCTCGACGCCTTCGAACGCGAGAACCCCTTCTGGGGAATGCCGTTCGGGTTGCCCGGACTGACCACGGCCGAGATGAGCATGGTGACTCGCTGGCTGGAAGCGGGAGCACCGTTCGAAGGAATGCCACCGTTGCCCAAGCAGGTCGAGGAACAGCTAGATCAATGGGAGCGTTTCCTGAATGGCGATTCGCTCAAACAGCGCCTGGTCAGTCGCTACCTCTATGAGCATCTCTTCCTCGCCCATCTCTTTTTCGACAACGATGCGCAGCGTCATTACTTCCAGTTGGTTCGCTCGCGCACGCCGCCGGGGGTAGCGGTAGACCTGATCGCAAGCCGAAGGCCGTACGATGATCCGGGCGTCGACCGCGTGTACTACCGCTTCGTGCGGGAAAGGGAAACGGTCGTCGACAAGACGCACATGCCCTATGCACTGGGAGCGAAGCGCCTGCTGCGCTGGCGCGAACTCTTCTTCAAGCCTGACTACGCGGTCGATGAACTTCCCGGCTACGATCCGGACGCGGCGTCGAATCCGTTCACGACTTTCCGCGCGCTGCCGGTCAGAGCGCGTTATCAGTTCCTGCTCGACGAAGCTGAGTTCACGATCATGGGATTCATCAAAGGGCCCGTGTGCCGTGGGCAGGTCGCGCTCGACGTGATCCAGGACCGCTTCTGGGTCTTTTTTGTCGCCAACCATGGCGTGGCTCAAGCGCGCGACGAGTTTCTCGATCGTCAGGCCCAGTTTCTGCGCCTGCCCTCAGAGGAGGGCAGTAACGCCAGGATCATCGGCCCGTGGCGCCGGTATGCCCAGCTCGAGGAGAAGTACCTTCAGGAGAAGTCGGCTGCGCTGACGCGTTACACGCTTGACGATAATCGACCCGATCTCGACTGGATCTGGAACGGAGAAGGCGTCAACCCGAACGCGGCGCTGACCGTCTTTCGCCACTTCGATAGCGCATCCGTGGTCAAGGGCTTGCTCGGTGAGCCACCGAAGACGGCCTGGTTGATCGGCTATCCTTTGCTCGAGCGCATTCATTACCTGCTGGTCGCCGGTTTCGACGTTTACGGCAACATCGGTCATCAATTTTTGTCGCGCTTGTATATGGATTTCATGCGCATGGAAGGCGAATTCAATTTTCTTGCCTTGCTACCTCTCGACCGGCGGCGGGAAGTACGCGACTATTGGTACCGTGGTGCCGACGAGGACGTCAAGAACCATGTCTACGGCAGTTTGGCGCGTCTTGACGTCGACAGCGCGATTCCATACTTGAGCAAGGACCCGCTACCCGAGTTGTATGCCATGCTGCGCAAACACATGGCACCGGTGCTCGATCGTCGCCATGAACTGACCGGCATGGCCGATGTGGATCTGCGTCGCGACCTCGGCACCTTGGCAGCATTGCGCGGACCCGCGCTGTCGTGGCTACCGGAAGTGGTGATCCTGCGAATCGACCAGCCGGCACGAGTGCCGGCCTACTTCACTTTGTTGCGCAATACGGGACACAGCAACGTCACCAGTCTCTTGCGGGAAGGACGCAACCTGTTGCCGGCCGAGAACAGCCTGACCGTCGTCTCCGGATTCATCGGCGCCTACCCGAACGCGATCTATCGCGTCGAACGCAGCCAGGTTCCCGCACTGACGCAAGCGATCGCCGGGCTTGCCGGCGAAACCGACTATCGCGCGCTCGCCGATCGCTTTGCCGTGCGGCGAACGCACCCCGATTTCTGGCCGATCAGCGACGCATTGCAGGACGAGCACCTGCAACGCGAGCCGATCCGCGCCGGCTTGCTCGATTACGGGCGACTCGAAAATCGCTGACCTGGCAAGGCTGGCCTAACCCCGAACACTGTGCATGCTCGTTTACGGACCTAGCAAGTAACGAAAGGACAAGAAGGACTCACCAGTCCATGTCGTGCGCTACGCGCAGGGCGAGGTCTACAGCCTGCCGCTGCCGCATTCCGTCGATCACGTCGAAGCACTGGGCAAGCATGCGCTGGTCGTCGGCAGCGACGGCAAGGATCTGCACTTCACCAGCGTGCGTCTGGCGCGACTGCCGGTGACGGTGGACCTTTATACGCAGAAGAACTCGGCGCAGGGAGAGACGCGCAGCCACGGCTTCTTCTACCAACCGGAGAGCGAATTCGATGGCCTGCTCGGGTTGCCGATCATTGGCGGCGGCGACGCGGCGGCCGACCAATTGCGCCGTGAATCGGCCGGCGTCCTGTTTCTGCGCAACCATGCGCTGTCGCTTGGTGACCTAGGAAGGCTGGACGCGCGCCCGGCGGGCAAGGAGCGCAACGATGGTTGCCGCGCCTCGTGTGTGGACTGGTACGGGAATTCGCGTCCGCTCTTCCTGCGGGGCCGGATCTTCGCGCTGATGGGCTACGAGATCGTCGAGGGCAAGCTCGACCAGCAACGTATCGTCGAAACCCGGCGCATCGACTTCTCGCCAGCTCCGCTGCTGATCAACCGCTAACCGCGAGAAAAGCACGCCGCCCGTGGGCGGCATGCAAGCGGCCATCAATGGATCGGTGACGGATCTGCAGGCGGGGCAGAACTCGAAATCCTCTTCGTGGAACTCGAGTTCACCGCGTGCAGAACCTCGCGGCGCTGTTCGCCTGCACGCAGCTCGACACCTGGGGAAGCGGAAGCGATCCTCTGTCACGCCGCCCGTTTCGCCTGGACACTGCTGCTCGCGCGGATCGATGAGGTCTTTCCGCTCGTCTGAGCACGCGGCGGCGAGAGGCGAATCATCGCCTTCATCACCGACGCCGGTGCCGTCTACGAAATCCTGACCCATCTGGGCGAACCGGCCTCGCCGCCACGGCTGATGAAAGCCCGTGCGCTCCCGCTCTGGGAGATGCAGGGCGAAACCCTGGGCGAGGACGACTGCCAGGCTCAGTCCGCGCCTGAGTACGCATCCGATCAGCGCGTTGCCTGGTAGGTGCTGGATGGAAGTAGCAGCCATGCGCAATGGCCCAGACTGAAGCAAGACGAGTGCTCATCGCCTGTCGTGGGAGGACTCATGCCTGTGGTCATCCACCCGGCCGGGCGGATGACCACAGGCACTGAGCTGGGCGGGATTCAGATCGTGCATTCGATCGCGTTCCCCGCGATCGCGTATGCCCCATCGGTGGCTGCCCGGTCGATCTGGCAAAGGAGTTGGTGGCGAGTGGGGTGTTCAACGGCTTGCCGAGCGCGCCTGCAGTTCGGCGCTTTACCCGCACGTGCTTCGTCTGCGGCCGCTCGCCAGGCTTCCGGCGATGCGCTGCGCCGCGAACCATCGACGAAAGACATCGCGACGCGCAAATGGTGTCGCGATGTTGTGCGCGATCGCCAGAACGGCAGACCGCCCGATGGAGTTCAGCTCGGGAAGAAGCGCCGGCGACCGGCGAGCGAAGCAAGCGCAGCGCCAACCAGCAGCACCGTACCCGGCTCGGGGACGGTTCCCTCGGATTTCACGTCGTGCTTCAGCTTCAGGTTGTCAAAACCAATGCCTGCGGCGTCATCATTGAAGATCGAAATGCCCGCGATATCAAAAGTGCCGCCCTCGCGGCTGAAACCGTAAAACGCGTCAGCCAGTCCGCCGACGACGAGGTGGTCGATCAGCAATCCGTCGCGGAGGAAGAAGTCGATGGTTGCCGACCCTCCGTTTCCGCCGACCAGCTGAAAACCGAACTCCGATTGATCGGTAGAGAAGAGGATGGCGAATGACCCTTCACCGATCGCGTCGAAGTCCTGGAAACCGGAGGGACCCAGTCCGGTGAGGACTTGACTCCCGGCGTTGATGAAGACGTTCAGGTTCTGATTCGTGGCGCTGACGGCGAGTGACAGCGATGCAGTCGGAGTCCTGCTGAGAACTTCGAGGCCTCCTGACGGCGTATTCGTCTGTCCGGCGAATCGCTCGGCAAAGCTCGCGCCGCTCAAAAAAAGAATGGTGAACTGCTGGCCTACCTACGTCCGTGACGAGGAGGACGCACGCCACGCCTGGCAGCAGATGGCCGACCTGCTCGACCAGCTCAGCCGTCTCGGCCCCGGCATGCCGGTATCCGTCATCGCGCACGGCATGGGCAATTGCATCCTCGGCATGGCCTGTGGCCATCGGTTCGGCAACAGAACCGCTCACTTCGCGCTACACTTCGGCCCATGCCCTTTTTCCGCTTCACCGCTCTGTCGCTGCTGCTCCTGCTCACGGCCTGTGGCAGCGAGCAGAACGACCCCTATCCGCGCGCCGAACGCGGCCAGAACATCCTCTACTCGGCATTCACCGAGCGGCCCAAGCATCTCGACCCGGTACAATCCTACACCGAGGACGAAATCACCTTCACCGCGCAGATCTACGAGCCGCCGCTGCAATACCATTACCTGAAGCGACCGTACACGCTGATTCCCCTGACCAGCGATGCCGTGCCGACACCGCGTTATTACGACGATCGCGGTCGCGAACTGCCGGCCAGCGCGCCGGCCGAAGCCATTGCGCACAGTGTTTACGAGATTCGCCTTCGCCCCGGCATCCGCTATCAACCGCATCCGGCCTTTGCCAGCGATGCCACCGGCCAGCCCTTGTATCGGAATCTCGACCGCGAACAACTGCGCGGTATCGAGAAGATTGCCGATTTCCGCGCCACCGCCAGCCGCGAGCTGGTCGCCGATGATTACATCTACGAGATCAAACGCCTGGCGCATCCGCGCCTGCATTCGCCGATCTTCGGGATGATGGCCGAGCGCATCGTCGGCCTGCGCGAACTCGGCGACGCGCTTCAGGCAGAAGCCAGGACACTGCCACCCGACGCCTGGATCGACCTCGACCGCTTTGCGCTCAGCGGCGTCACACGGGTCGACCGCCATACCTACCGCATCACCCTGCGCGGCAAGTACCCACAGTTCGTGTACTGGCTGGCGATGCCCTTCTTCGCGCCGGTGCCGCGCGAGGTCGACCGTTTCTACCACCAGCCCGGCATGGCCGCGAAGAATCTGACGCTCGACTGGTATCCGGTCGGCACCGGCCCGTTCATGCTGACGCAGAACAATCCGAACAGCCGCATGGTCCTCGAACGCAACCCGAACTTCCACGGCGAGACCTATCCCTGCCTGGGCGACCCCGAAGACCAGGCCGACGGACTGCTGGCCGACTGCGGCAAGATGCTGCCGTTCATCGACCAGGCGGTCTTCTCGCGCGAAAAGGAGAGCATTCCCTACTGGAACAAGTTCCTGCAGGGCTATTACGATGCTTCGGGGATTTCCTCCGACAGCTTCGACCAGGCAGTTCGGCTCGGCGTCGGTGGCGACGTGCAATTGAGTGACGAGATGCGCGGCAAGGGGATTCGCCTGCTGACCAGCGTGCGCGCTTCGATCTTCTACATGGGTTTCAACATGCTCGACCCGGTCGTCGGTGGCCTGGCAGAAGCGCAGACCAAGCTGCGTCAGGCGCTGTCGATCGCCATCGATCAGGAGGAGTTCATTTCGATTTTCATGAACGGTCGGGGTATTGCCGCGAATGGCCCGCTGCCGCCGGGAATCTTCGGTCATGTCGAGGGGGAAGCGGGCATCAACCCGGTGGTCTACGACTGGATCGACGGGCAGGCGCGGCGCAAACCCATCGACGTGGCGAAGAAACTGCTCGCCGAAGCGGGCTGGCCGAATGGTCGCCAGGCCAGCACCGGCGAGCCGCTGGTGCTGAATCTCGACACCACGGGTGGCGGCATGGGCGACAAGTCGCGACTCGACTGGCTGACGCGCCAGTTCGCCAAGCTCGACATTCAGCTCGTGGTTCGCTCGACCGATTTCAACCGCTTCCAGGAGAAGGTCCGCAAAGGGGCGGTGCAGCTCTACTACCTCGGCTGGAACGCCGATTATCCGGACCCCGAGAACTTCCTGTTCCTGCTCGCCAGTCGCGAAGGCAAGGTCGCCAAGGGCGGCGAGAACGCTTCCAACTACGCCAACCCGGCGTTCGACCAACTCTTCGAACAGATGAAGAACCTCGAGAGCGAGGGACCGCGCGGCGTCGAGAGGCTGGCGATCATCCGCCAGGCAGTGGCGCTGCTGCAGCACGATGCACCGTGGATCTACGGCTTTCACCCGACGAGTTATACGCTGAGCCATGTCTGGCTGAAGAATCGCAAACCGACCGAGGTCGGCCACAATACGCTGAAATACCAGCGCATCGATGTCGCCGAGCGGCAGCGCCTGCGGCAGGAATGGAATCGGCCGGTACTCTGGCCGCTGGCGGCAATCGCCGTTCTGCTCCTGGCCCTGCTCCTGCCGGCGGCGCTCGGCTATCGCCGCCGCGAGCGCAGTACGGCGCGCGGATGAATCCCTTGATGAGCGACCCGCTACCGCCACTTTCACGATCACCATGCTTGCCTATCTCATTCGCCGTCTGCTCTACGCGGTGCCGATCCTGATCGGCGTCAACCTGATCACCTTCGCGCTGTTCTTCGTGGTCAACACGCCCGACGACATGGCACGCATGCAGCTTGGCGTCAAGCGCGTGACGCCGGAAGCCATCGAGCGCTGGAAAGCCGAGCGCGGTTACGACAAGCCGCTGTTCATCAACCCGGCGGCGACCGGCAGCGCGGTGTTCACCGATACCATCTTCTTCGCCAAGTCGGCGCGCATGTTCGCCGCCGATTTCGGGCGCGCCGAGGACGGTCGCGACATTGCTCGGGAAATCGTCTCGCGGATGGGCCCGTCGCTGGCCATCGCCCTGCCGACCTTCATTCTCGGCCTGCTGGTGACGGTCTCGTTTGCCTTGCTGCTGACCTTCTTCCGTGCCAGCTATCTCGATTTCTGGGGTGTCGTCCTGTGCGTCGCGATGATGTCGATCTCGGGCCTCTTCTACATCATCGGCGGCCAGTATCTGGTCAGCAAGATCTGGCGACTGGTACCGATCTCGGGTTATGGCGGCGGCCTCGATGCCTGGAAGTTCCTGATCCTGCCGGTGCTGATCGGCGTCATTTCCGGCATCGGTTCCTCGACGCGCTGGTACCGCACGATCTTCCTCGAGGAAATCGCCAAGGACTATGTCCGCACCGCCCGTGCCAAGGGGCTTGCCGAAGCGGCCGTGCTCTTCCGGCATGTCCTGCAGAACGCCCTGATTCCGATCCTGACCGGCGTGGTGGTGGTGATTCCACTGCTGTTCATGGGCTCGCTGCTCACCGAATCGTTCTTTGGCATCCCCGGCCTCGGCAGCTACACCATCGACGCGATCAACGCGCAGGACTTCGCGGTCGTGCGCGCGATGGTGTTCATCGGCTCGGTGTTGTACATCGTCGGACTGATCCTCACCGATCTCTCCTACACCCTCGTCGACCCGCGGATTCGCTTCCATTGATGGCCCCTGTCCTACTCTGGTCGGATGGGCTGATCTGGCTGCTGGTGCTGGCGGCGAGCGTGCTCGGCTGGCTGTCCCGGCGTAATCCGCTATGGCGCGCCGCCTGGCGGCGGGTCGGCCGGAGCCGGTCAGGAATGGCGTCGGCAACGGTGTTGCTGGTCTTCGTCTGCATCGGCCTGCTCGATTCGCTGCACTATCGGCCGCGCCTCGAGGAAGGTGCCGGTCGCGGTGCCGGCAGCGGCAGCGAGAAAACCGCGGTCTATTCGGTCGAAGTGCTGTCGCTGCTCGACTTCCTCCTGACGCCGCTGCGTACGCGTACCGAGAAAACCTATTCGGAGCCTCTGGCGACGCGTGCGCACGCCAAGGAGTCGATCAAGGTCCGCGATGCCGACGGCCAGCTTCGGCAGAGTCGCGAATACCCGCGGCTCAAGCATGGCGGCGCGCATCTGGGTGCCGACGAGGCTCGCCGCGATGCCGACGTCGCTGAACGCGTCCTGCGCGCGCTCGGCCTGGCCATGCTCGTCTGGTGGGCGCTGGCGGCAGCGACCGCGGCACTCCTGGCGCGTCGCCAGAACTGCTCGCACCGGCAAGCATGGCGGCGCATCTGGCACAAGGAGAGCGATCTGGCCTGCAAGGCGGTCCTCGCCGCGCTCGCCGCATTGCTGCTGTGCGGCCTGCCGCTGGCGATGCTGGCCACCGATTACCATGTCTTCGGCACCGACAAGGTGGGTCAGGACGTGCTCTATCAGGTGCTCAAGAGCGTGCGCACGGCGCTGGTCATCGGCCTGGTGACGACGCTGGTGATGCTGCCGGTGGCAATCTTCCTCGGCGTCGTCGCCGGCTACTTCCGCGGCTGGGTCGATGACCTGATCCAGTACCTCTACACGACCTTGAGTTCGATTCCTGGCGTGCTGCTGATCGCTGCCGCAGTGCTGATGATGCAGGTGCTGATCGACACGCATCCGCAATGGTTCGCCACCGCCGCCGAGCGCGCCGACCTGCGTCTGCTGGCACTCTGCTTCATTCTCGGGGTGACCAGCTGGACCGGCCTGTGCCGGCTGCTGCGCGGCGAAACGCTGAAGCTGCGCGAACTCGAGTATATCCAGGCGGCGCAGGCCTTTGGTGTTTCCGACCTGCGCATCATCGCGCGCCACATCCTCCCCAACCTGATGCACATCGTGATCATCGCGCTGGTGATGGACTTTTCTAGCCTGGTGCTCGCCGAAGCGGTGCTCTCCTACGTCGGCATCGGCGTCGATCCGACGATGATCAGCTTCGGGACGATGATCAACAATGCCCGCCTGGAGCTGGCCCGCGAACCGATGGTGTGGTGGTCGCTAGCGGCAGCATTCGTTTTCATGTTCACGCTGGTGCTCGCGGCCAACCTGCTGGCCGACGCCGTGCGCGACGCTTTCGACCCCCGCCTGACGGGATCGGCATGAGTCAGGAAGCCACCGTGAACGAAGAACGCTTGCTTGAAGTGCGCGATCTCTCGATTGCTTTCGCCAGCGGGCGATCTCTGCTGGCGGCGGTCGATGGCATCGGCTTCGCGGTTGCCGCCGGCGAGACGCTGGCGCTGCTCGGCGAGTCCGGTTGCGGCAAGTCGGCCACGGCGCTGGCACTGCTGCGGCTGCTGCCGGCGGCCGGGCGGATTCTCGGCGGCGAAGTCTTATTCGCCGGCCGCGACCTGCTGCGGCTGCCGGAAGCCGACATGCGCGGCGTGCGCGGTGGCGGCATGGCGATGATCTTCCAGGAGCCGGCGACCAGCCTCAATCCGGTGTTGACCGTCGGTCGCCAGTTGGCCGAGGTGCTCGAACGCCACCTCGGGCTGGCCGGGCAGGCGATACGCTCGAGTTCGCTCGAACTGCTGACCGCGGTCGGCATTGCCGACCCCGAGCGCCGCCTCTGCGAATATCCCTTTCAGCTCTCGGGCGGCATGAAACAGCGGGTGATGATCGCGCTTGCGCTGGCCGGCCAGCCGCGCCTGTTGATCGCCGACGAACCGACGACGGCGCTCGACGTCACCATCCAGGCGCAGATTCTCGAACTGCTGCGGCGTTTGCAGGCCGAACGGGCGATGGGGATGCTGCTGATCACCCATGACCTCGGCGTCGTCGCGCAGATGGCGACCCGCGTCGGCGTCATGTACGCCGGCGAGATCGTCGAAGAGGCGCCGCGCGCGGCCTTCTTTTCATCGCCACGCCATCCCTATACGCAAAAGCTGTTCGCCGCCCTGCCCGACCTGGCGCGGCGCGGCGGCCGCCTGGAAACGATCCCTGGACAGGTGCCGCCACTGTCGGCCATGCCCGGCGGCTGCCGTTTTGCCGCGCGCTGCGCGCACGCCTGGGATCTGTGCCGCCGGGAAGCACCGCAGTGGCGGGAGGTGGGCCCGGATCATCGCGTCCGCTGCCACCTCGATGACGCACAGGGGCACGCGCGCAGCACCGGCAGCGCAGCGGCGACCGCCCGCGCGAGCGCCACCCTGGCCGCACCCGCGCTGCTCTCGGTCGCCGATTTGTGCGTCCATTTCCCGATCCGGCGCGGCATTCTGCAGCGCCCCGTCGGCTACGTTCGCGCCGTCGACGGGGTCTCGCTCGAACTGGCGCGCGGCCGTACGCTGGCGCTGGTCGGCGAATCCGGTTGTGGCAAGACGACGGTCGGCAAGGCGATCCTGCAACTGCTGCCGAGCAGCGGCGGCAGCGTGCGCTTGCTGGGACAGGAACTCGTCGGCCAGTCGCGCCGCGAGCTGCGGCCACTGCGTCGACGCCTGCAGATGATTTTCCAGGACCCCTTCGCTTCGCTGAATCCACGCATGGCCGTCGGCGAGATCATCGGCGAGGGCATGCGCGCGCTGGCAATGCCGGGAACCCACCCGCAGCGGCTGGAACGCGCGGCGGCAATCGCCACCGTCCTGCAACAGGTGGGCCTCGATCCAGCCGCCGCCGGGCGTTACCCGCACGAGTTTTCGGGCGGGCAGCGGCAGCGTATCGCGATTGCCCGCGCGCTGGCGGTACAGCCCGATCTGGTGATCTGCGACGAGCCGACCTCGGCGCTCGACGTTTCGGTGCAGGCACAGATTCTCAATCTGCTCGCCGACTTGCAGGCCGATCTCGGGCTCGCCTACCTGTTCATCACCCACAACTTCGCCGTCGTCGATCATCTGGC
>WBZL01000298.1_pt1 | contig 54782 bp, 48 predicted proteins | sample 5204291 | NCBI WGS metagenome assembly WBZL01 (sample SAMN12344345, study PRJNA552823) | activated sludge metagenome | biome: Activated sludge suspended growth; feature: Nitrification reactor; material: Wastewater; isolation source: activated sludge from nitrification reactor of wastewater... | reverse complement strand
TTCTCGATGTTTTCTTCTTCTTTATCACGTAAGTCATCAACCAATGCTTTTTGTTTTTCAATTTTCGATTGTGTATTGCTGATGTCTGTATGCAGTGCTTCTAAAGTTTTAATACGTTCTTCATTTTCAAAAATAGATTGCTGTGCACTACGTTGTAATGATTCGTATTGCGTTTCTTTAACGGCAATTAGTTTTTCTGTTTCCGTTATTTTATTAGCACAGCTATTGTGTTTATTTCTGGCTTCGTCTAAATTATTTCTAAACTCTAAATTTGTATTTCTTTGTTCTTCTAGTTTTTGTTTAGCATCGTCAAATTCTACACGAACAATTTCGAGTTTGTGCTCGTCTTCTTCATTGTAATTTTTCAAGTTTGCAATTTCAGATGACAAGCTTTCGATAATCGTTTTCGCTTGATTGATTTGTTGATTTAATTGAACGATTTGATTTTTTAAAAAGCTTGATTTTTGTTGGTCAATTTTTTTCTGACTTTCTTTTTCTTGTAGCTGAGACAAGAACGAGTTAAGTTGTTTTTGTTGGTCTGATAATGATTTTTCCTTATCCAACACTGCCAATTTTTCTTTTTCTAAGTTGGCTTCTAAAACTTCTATTTGTGTATTTGCCTCTAAACGCTTGTCTTCTTGCTCTTCGATTTCTTTATTAGACAATAAGAAACTTTCATTGATACCATGTAATTCATATTTTGACAAATCGATGGAAACGACCTTATATTCTTCTTTGAAATTTTTATATTGTCGCGCTTTTTTTGCTTGCGATTCTAATGATTTTAAGTTTTTATCAATTTCAAATAATAAATCTTCTACACGATTCAAGTCACCTTCTGTAGCTTGTAGTTTTGCTAATGTTTCTTTCTTCCTTGTTTTGTATTTCGATATACCAGCGGCTTGTTCTATGAGCGTTCTTCTTGCATTATCAACGTTATTTAAAATCTGATCTATCATTTTTAGTTCAATGATAGCATACGTATCTGTAGAGATACCAGTATCCATAAATAAATCGCGAATATCTTTTAAACGGCACGATACACCATTGAGTTTATAATCGCTGTCACCATCGCGCTCAACGGTACGAGTTATAGTAACGCTCGAAAATTCTGTTGGCAATAAATTTCTTGTATTGTCTAGTGTAATTGAAACCTCAGCAATATTTGACGCAGATTTATCTTTAGTGCCATTAAAAATGATGTTATCCATCTTTTCTAAACGCAATGCTTTTGTTTTCTGCTCACCTAAAACCCAACGAATTGCATCAACAACATTTGATTTTCCACAGCCATTTGGGCCAACAATTCCAGTGATATTTCCGTCAAAATTAATTTGTGTTTTATCGGCAAAACTTTTAAATCCTTTAATATCCAAACTTCTCAGTCTCATCGTTTCTGTTTTTTTCTAAAATTATGGAAAATCCATAAACGGCAAATATACACGAAATCAAGCAAGAGATTTAGCGGAAATCAGCTTTTTTATAGACATTTTAAGCGTATTTCTTGGTAAAATCGTGGAAAGAATGTGTATAAATTTATAGAGTAATACTTTTAATTACCTTATAAATTATTTGATTTTCTGTTTGTTATATAAATATGATATTTATCTCAAACGACGTTTCAGCGTTTCGCTGATATTTTTCATTCTATTTAGATTCATCAGTAGTGCTAACATAATTTTTATGGGAAAAATAATCAGATAAAATGCTATATAAAATATATTTGGTTTTATGTTTTCTATTTCATAATTATTTTCCAATAAATTGCTTCTGCACATTTTTTGACATATCCAGCGTTCACTTTCATTTAAACCGCCTTTTTTCCAATTAGAAGCACGTTCTTTTTTAAATCCAATTTCTTTGCTATCTTTTTCAATCGATGAGCTTTCTTGTGTAATATTCAACATATTGCTATCAAAAGCAACTTCGATGTGATTACAAATAGACCGTAAAGTTGTTTCAGGCGCTTCTAATAAATCTTCGAAACGAATAAACATAACACGTTTATCTTGCTTGAATAGCTTGGCTGCATGTATTGCCGCATTCCACAATTTACTTAATGTAATTGGATGATAATTGATACGTAAGCGTAATGCTTCTTTTCGTGTCATATAATCGCCGCCTAAGTTTCTGCGATTCCATTTATTTTTTTGCGATAATAAAATGGCTCTTGGATCGCGCACCATATTAATGACCTTAGCATTTGTATATAGCTCAAAAATTTCCGAAAGATAAAAAACATTTTGTGGCGTTTTTTCGCAAATGATAGTTTTGCCATGTAGGGCAACTTCGCGTTGCATAAAGTAGTGAAAAACGTCTTCTGCTGTTACATCTGCTTTGCTGATTTCATTAATAAGTAATGTCGCTTCCTCATTAAATTGTGAAAAGTTTTGGTCGTGTGTCATATAACCAATTCGTTGTGTCAATAGCAATTTTGCAGCAAGCGAAATGGCTTCTTCTTTAGAAATAATTTTTCCTTTGTCTTCCGGCGACCATAATTGCTCAAAAAAATGCAATTCATTCAACACCATTAATTGTGGATGCATATTAAAAATACGCAACATCATTGTGGTGCCACTTCGTGAATTTCCGACAATAAAAATTAGTTTATCTTGAAACGACAATTTTTGTAGATTTATGCAAAAGTAAGTAATCGCAATGAGTAGTTCGTATCTGCATTACTATTTTTTTTATGATTTTAAATTAGATAATCAAAGATGAATTATCATATAAACACAAAATATACAAAGTCGATTTCTTCCTGTCAGCAGCATTGTTTTATTGTAGTAAGCTTGTTTTTTATGTTATTATATCATAATGTCAATGCTCAAAAAATTATTGCTGGTCCTATTGTTGGTGCCGTAAGCAATAGCTCAGCGAAATTAGTCTTTATAACAGACAAACCCATTCATGCTACTATCAAATGTATTTCTGCTGCTGATACATTAATTCAAACGCATAGCACATCAACTGATGATGTATATTATGTAAATGCCTGCCAAATTAATTCCAAATTAAAATCAAATACAAATTATGAAATACAAATAAATATTACTGGAAACGACAGTACTTACATATCTTCATTTAAAACTTTTCCTTCAACTAAAGAGACTTCTTTATTTTCATTTACTTTAGGCTCATGCACGGAGCAACATTATAATGATTCTATTTTTTTTGAAATGAAAAAGCACAAGCCATTGTTTTTTTTACAAATTGGAGATTGGTTATATGCGAATAATTTTAACGAACGAAAATTTTATTATGCCGAAAGTATAGCGCATCAAAAAGAGTTGTATGAGAAGCGATATGAAATGCCAAATTTAAAGAACATGCTTGCTTCAACTCCAATAGATTTTATGTTTGACGATGAAGACGCTGTGTTTGATGATTTTTCAAAAAATACATATACTCATGTTCAGCAAGTTGCTAATGCAACTCAAATTTCTGAGATAGCTTATCCAGATTCATTGCGTAAAAATGTTATAGAAGGATACCATACTTTTTTTCCGTATTACAATCATTTGCCCAATCAAGCATACCATTCATTCGTATGTGGCAATGCAGAATTTTTTGTTGTAGATACTCGTTCAACACGCGATGCAAATACAGCTTCTTTTGTCAAAAAGAATAAGCATTATGCTTATAAGGTGCCAAATCAGCATTTATTATTAGATACTTTACAGTGGAATTGGCTGCTGACGTCTTTAAAAAAATCACAGGCACAATGGAAATTTATTGTGAGTGGCGTTACTTTTAATAAATCATATAAAGACGTGTTTGATATTGCTCTATTAAAACCTGCACAAAACAAACAACTTGCCAATGGAATGACTGGTTTATCTATTGCTGCAGGATTATCTACCATGTGGTTTGCTTTTCCAGAAACACAAATAGCGTTACTTAATTTTTGTCATGATAATCAAATCAAAAATGTAATTGTTTTAAGTGGTGATGCACATACTGCAGCGATTGATGATGGCGCAAATGCTGGCTTTCCCGAACTGATGGCAGGCGGATTGGCACAGAAAAATTCGAGGCTGGCTGCAATAATTAAGAATCAATTGCACCTAAATCTATGGAATCAAGGTGGGCAAGGTATTGGTAATAATAATTTTAATGATGCATTTGGAAAAGTGGATATTAATGGCAATCAATCTGTTGTTTTATCTTGTATTGATAAATATGGAAAAACTATTTGTTCGTATGAAGTCAAAGATGGATTTATTCCCAAAAAATACACATTAAAACCAATGCTCAGCATCAATAAAATCAGGGCTTTTAAACATGCATTACGTATTAAATTGAAATAATTTTACCACCTATTAAATACATCTTCTGCAAAACCTAAGACGCGTTGTACTTGAAGAATTGTACCATCATCTAAAACAACACGTCCAGAAAAATAGCCAAATACTTGATGTTGCACAGACTTTATCAATATGAGATTAGTATTAGAATATCTGTCTATTGCAGGTTCAAAATCAAGTTCAAACCGCTTGTCATTACTGCTAAACTTCCATGGTTTCAAATAATTTGAAGTATCCATATGAAAAACTACTTGATCTAATTTATGTGCAACACCATCATAAAACAACATATTTTCTGTTGCCGCACTTGTGTTACCAAAACCATAACCAATATTAAAACCAAAAGGCTTACCATTGACATAAGCAGAAGCAGAACCCCAATACCATCTATTTTGATACGTCCAAACTCCGCGTCCCCAATCTAGTACTGCAGTTGCCGTTTTTGGATTAAGATGATATTGATTGCCATTATAGGTAAACGAACCACTTGCAGCTAAACAATTAATTTTTTGGTTGTAGTAAAATGCTCTTTTATTTTCTATAAAAGGCGTTGCTATAACCATGCTGTCTTTATTTATTGTTAGCAGCTTAATACTTGCTTGCAAACCTTTACCTTTTGCAAATCCAGGATATCGTATTTCAATATTTCTATTTCCATCTTTTATAATGATTGCGATATTTATATTTTTATTTTTAATGATGATATTGCCAACAGATGATTGCGCTGGAAGTTGCATTTTTCCTAAAGGAAAAGGTATTAACACTTGGTCACTTATTTCTGTATTGTTTGTAAAATCAAATAAATTCACAGCCAATACGCCAACGTATGCTAAATCAGCAACAGTAATCGCAATGCCATATTTATCTTGTAAGATGCAATAATAATCCCATTCTTTTATGCTGTACTTTGACGTTTTTATATCACTTCTGTTATAAGTTAATATCAAATCACGAGCCCATCCTTTTTGTATTAATATGCCATTTTTGTCTAATAAATTTCCAGCTTGTACAATTTCATTTTGCATATAAAATATCTTTTGTTATTTGTTAAAGTTAACGAATACTACTACATTTATTGACTAAAATACGAAAATGAGCAATCTGAATGTAAAACATGAATATATAGAAGTAAACGGAATAAAGCTCCATGTTGCGAAACAAGGCAATGGAAAAAAACTAGTGGTTTTATTGCACGGATGGCCAGAATTTTGGTACACTTGGCGTTATCAAATTCCCGAATTAGCCAAACATTTCACTGTGTATGCACCCGATTTACGCGGTTTTAATTTGAGCGATAAACCACATGGAATTTCAAATTATAAAACAGATACTGTAGCCAGCGATATTGCTGCATTGGTACAACAATCAGGATTTAAAAAAGCACTTATTGTAGGCCATGATTGGGGCGGAGCTGTAGCTTGGACATTCGCGACGATGTTTCCTGAATTGACTGAAAAATTAGTGGTTTGTAATTGTCCGCATCCAAAATTAATGTTAGATAGTTTTAAATCAAATCCATCACAGTTAATAAAAAGCTGGTATATTTTTATGCATCAAATTCCATTATTGCCAGAAATGATTTACCAATTTACACTACCTTTATTTTTCAAACAATTTGTGCGAGGTTGGATGTATAATAAACACAATTTTAGTGATGATGATTTGAATGAATTTGTTAAAGCATTTAAACACGAAGGTGCATTAACAGGCTCAATAAATTATTACAGAGCAATGTTGCAAACGAAACCTAATTTGAAAATCTTTGATAAGAAAATCCAATCACCAACCTTATTAATTTGGGGCGAAGGCGATAAAGCATTAGGCAAAGAATTAACCTACAACACAGAAAAATATATCGACGCGGCGTATGAAGTGAAATATATTCCAAATTGTTCGCACTGGACACAAAACGATTGTCCTGAATTAGTAAATGAATTCTTATTAGATTTTTTTATTACTAAAAAATAAGATTTTTTAATTTTAATTTTATTTAAAACTCAATGTGTTTTAGCGTTTTTACTCACTATATATAGTGGTTTTTCATGCATTTTACTGCTTTCCAATAAAAAATTATTGACATTTACAACGATTCTTAATAAAATTGAGTCTTAAACATAAATGCTCTATAATTCACCCATATTAAAATCACCAAAGTGGCTTTACACAAAGCATCTGCAAACTATTATACCAAATGTATATAGAAAAGTGGAAGGTGTTCACTATCAGCGAGAACGTATTGAAACTTGGGACGATGATTTTTTGGATTTGGATTGGAGTAAAGTGAACAGCAATAAAATTATTATCATTTCTCATGGCTTTGAAGGCAGCTCTGATCGTGTGTATGCTAGAGGTTTAACAAAAATACTGAATGCCAATGGTTTTGACGTATGTGTGTGGAATTTCAGAGGTTGTAGTGGAGAAGATAATCGTCAGTTTTTTGGATATCATTCCGGAAAAACAGATGATTTAGATTATGTAGTCAAACATATATTGACAACAAAAAACTACGATGAACATTATATGATTGGCATTTCAATGGGTGGCAATCTTACGATGAAATATTTAGGTGAAGACAAATGGGAAACAGTAAAAAAAATTGTGTCAGCGCTTACAGTGTCTGTTCCGATTCATTACGAAACATCATTTGAGCATTTGTGTAAAGGTTGGAATTTAATATACGAACGTCGATTTACTAAACAAGTAAAAGATAAAGTGCTCAAAAAAATTACAAAATATCCTGATGCAATCGACTACAAATATGTATTGGAAGCAAAGAATTTATGGGAATTTACGGCTCGTTGCACAGTGCCAATGCATGGTTTTACTGACATTCATGATTATAATAAAAAAGTGCAAGCATCTACCTACATAAGAAATATACAAACGCCAATATTGCTTATTAATGCAGACAATGATCCTTTGTTGACCAAAGAATGTTATCCGACACAAGTTGCGAAAAAATCAAATTTTTTCCATTTAGAAATTACAATTGGCGGCGGTCATGTTGGCTTTTGTGAAGATATAAAAGCAGAACATAATTGGTTAGAAAATCGTGTGGTAACTTATTTTACAAAAGGCTACTAAGCCTATTAATTATTGTCTTCTTCGTCTTTCCAAGGGCAATGTTTGCAGTTATTTCCACAACAATAACCTCGCTTTTGATGATATGCTTTTGTAAATACATAATTGCCATTTTCATCGATGTAATAATCAATGTTTACCACTAATTCGTCCATTATTTTTGTTCTTTATGTAAAAGATAAGCTTTGAAAAATCCATTCAAATCGCCATCTAATACTTTATCAGGATTGGTGACTTTATATTCAGTACGTAAATCTTTTACCCAACGATCATCTAATACATAACTTCTAATTTGCGAGCCCCATTCATTTTTCATTTTTTGAGCTTCAATGGCATCGCGTGCTTCTAATTGTTTTTGCAATTCCGCTTCATACAATTTAGATTTCAACATCTTTAATGCTGTTTCTCGATTTTGTATTTGTGAGCGTTGTGTTTGACATTCGCAAACAATACCACTTGGCAAGTGACGGACACGTACAGCAGATTCCGTTTTGTTGACGTGCTGTCCGCCTGCACCTTGCGCTCTAAACACGTCCCACTCTAAGTCAGCAGGATTGATTTCAATTTCAATAGAGTCATCGACGACAGGATGAACGAATACTGAGCAAAAAGAAGTCATGCGTTTGCCTTGTGCGTTAAATGGCGAGATGCGCACCAATCTGTGTACGCCATTTTCACCTTTTAACATGCCGAATGCAAAATCGCCAGCAATTTCTAATGCTACAGATTTTATTCCTGCCACATCGCCAGCTTGGTAATCTAGTTCAGTAATTTTATAGCCATTTTTGTTAGCCCACATCGTGTACATACGCATCAACATAGAGGCCCAATCACAAGCTTCCGTGCCACCAGCTCCAGCATTTATTTCTATAATTGCACTTAAATTATCTTCTTCATTTTTAAGCGTAGATTTGAATTCATTTTCATCTAACTCATCAATAATTGCTTGATATTGCAAGTCTATTTCTTCGTCACTGGCTTCACCGATTTCTTGAAATTCACGCAATACATTTAAGTCGTTGAATTTTGTTTCTACACTTTTAAATAAAGTCACCCAATGTTTATTTTGTTTAATTTCTTTCATCAAAGCTTGCGCTTTGAGCTGGTCATTCCAAAAATCAGGTGCTAAAGTTTTTGCTTCGTCGTCTTTTATTTGTTCTATTTTATTAGCGACGTCAAAGATATCTTCCGAACGAGGCAACTCGTTCTAGAAGTAGTTTATATTGTTCGTTAGTCATGCTGCAAAGATAGCAAAAATCGCGTATTAATAAAAAGCATCTTCGAAGTGAGTTATCATATTGTTTTTTTCGATAGCAATGATATCAAATCTCAATTCGCCTTTCCAATCGTATAATTCAATATAAGCATCAGCTGCTTCTCGCATTTTCTTAATTTTATGCTTATCGACAAAGCTTTCTGGCGTACCAAACAAAGATGAGCTTCTTTTTTTCACTTCTACAAATATGACGACACGTTGATATTGTGCAATGATATCAATTTCTGCACGCTTACTCCTCCAATTGCTAAATAATATCGTATAACCTTTCTTTTGGAGAAATTCTATTGCCAGCTTTTCACCTGCATCGCCAATTTGATTACTTGTAGGCATAATTTAAAATTAAAGATACTAGATTTTGAGTTACCACTATTTTTTTGTTTTTTTACACACTTAAAATCAATCACATTATATAAAATAACAAATGTGATATATAAACAGATATTTATGAAAATGGACGATTTAATTCAAGGATTTCCTGCACAACTCAAAAGAGCTATTGAAATAGGCGAAAGCGCAAAAATTGGTAAAAATAAATTTCCAATTAGAAACATATTAATTTCTGGACTTGGTGGTTCAGGAATTGGCGGCACCATCTTAGCAAATGTATTACGCGACGATGTGGCTATGCCAATTTTAGTGAATAAAGAATATCAGATTCCTGCTTATGTAAATGAAAATACACTTGTTATTATTTCATCATATTCAGGAAATACAGAAGAAACTTTATCGGCATTAATGCAAGCATTTAAAAAGAATGCGCAAATTGTATGTATTACGTCTGGTGGTTTAGTGCAAGAGTATGCAGAAACTAATGATATTGATTATGTATTAATAGATGGAGGTGCTCCACCACGATCTGCTTTTGGACAGTCGTTTGTGCAGCTTTTGTATATTATGCATCATTTAGGTTTGCTAGAAGATGGATTTAAAAAATATTTGCAAGAAGCGATTACGCTTTTAGAGAGTGAAGAAGCAGACATTAAAGCACAAGCAAAAAATATAGCACAAAAATTAAACGGCAAGATACCTGTCATTTATTCTGATGCAAAATTTGAAGGCGTTTGCATTCGTTTCAGACAACAAATAAATGAAAATTCAAAAATGCTTTGTTGGCATCATGTTGTCCCAGAAATGAACCATAACGAGTTGGTTGGCTGGCGCGAAAAAAATGAGCAAATCGCTGTTGTGTTTTTACGAAATAACAAAGATTTTGAGCGCAACCAAGAACGCATGGAGTTTACAAAAGAAGTAGTAAGTCAATATGCTAGTGATGTGGTTGAAATCTATTCAAAAGGCGATTATGATTTAATACGAAGCATCTATTTAATCCATTTGACAGATTGGGTTTCTTTCTATTTAGCCGAATTGAAAGGAGTTGATGCCATTGAAATAAATGTTATCAATAAATTGAAAAGTAAACTAGCAGAAAATCCTTTTTAGTTTTCTTAATTTCTTTTTTTTATTGCTATTTGACTTCCATGAAATAACATGTTTTGACAGCAAATGAGCAGGATTTATAATACAATTGGTTCATTAACAACTTTAAAATTAAAATTAAAGGATAATCAGATTAATGACTTTCATTCATTAAATGAAGTAATTAACTTTCAAAAATCTTTTCATGCAATTAAACAAGAAATTCTTATTAAACATGAAGATTTTATTGAGCGTGAAAAGAAATTACTTGTTAATGATTTGCAAAATTTAGAATCTGAAATTATTACACTAGAAAAACAATATAAAGATAGATTTGCTTTAGAAATTGGAGGTTTAAAACAAGAATTAGTTAATGTTGAAACTATTTTATCAAATAATTTTATCCAAAAGATTCGTTTTCTTATTAAAAAATGGATTTTAAAAAGAAAAATTCGAGACAAAGAATTTGACTTTAATAGACAAGTTGAAATGGATATTAATTTACGTATTGAAAAACTTAACCAAAAAAAATCTCGTTTTCAATTTATTACTTTAAATACAAAGCAAGCAGTTGTACTAAGTGCGCAAAAAGCTATATTGGAATTAGAAAGAAAGAAAGCAATTGTAGATTCTTTAAATAGTTATATTTATGGCTCAATTGGTGAAAATAAAGTAGTCAAAACCTTAGATAAATTATCTGATGAATATTACTTGATTAATGATTTTTCGTTTACGTTTTCTCCTGCTATATATTATAACCAAGAAGATGAGTATATAAAGTCAATACAATTAGATCACATACTAATTGGACCATCTGGTGTTTTTTTAATAGAAACAAAAAATTGGAGCGAGAAATCTATTGATAATTTAGATCTTCGCTCACCAGTTTGCCAAATTAGACGTTCTAGTTTTGCACTTTTTAAATTATTAAATTCTGAATCAGATGATTTAGGATTACAATTAAATTCACATCATTGGGGAAGCGTAAAAATTTCAATAAAAAATCTTATTGTACTATTAAATTCAAAGCCCAAAGGTGAGTTTCAATATGTAAAAATTTTAACTTTAAACGAGTTGATAGGCTATATTTCTTATTTTAAACCTATTTTTACACATTCTGAAGTTGAATCTGTTTTTAAATATATTTACAGATTAAACGAACAAAACTAATACATATAGATGTGCTGATTTAATAGTATTAATTCTATTTTTCAATTTTTAGACATTCATCACCATTATAATTGTCAAACTAAAACAGCCATGCAGAAAATTAGAGTTCATGATAAAGGTGTGATACAATATGCTGATGCATTAGTATTACAAACGGAAAAATTTGATGAACTTATTGAGAATAAAATTAATAATATAGCTAACAAAGATGCGCATCATCTTTTTTTATGCGAGCATCAAGCTGTAATTACATTAGGCAAATCAGCAAAAGAACAAAATATACTATTGCCTGAAGCATTACTCAAAGAAAATAATATCGATATATTTCATATCAACCGCGGTGGTGATGTTACCTTTCATGGCCCAGGACAAATTACAGGCTATCCAATTTTAGATTTAGATTTTTTTACTTCAGATATCAAAATGTATATGCGTATGTTGGAAGAAGTAATGATAAGAACGATTGCGCAGTATGGCATTGAAGGCTATAGAATTGAAGATGCTACTGGCGTTTGGGTAAATTCAAAAACAAATAATTCAATAAAGAAAATAGCTGCATTCGGTGTAAAGACATCACGATGGATAACTATGCATGGTTTTGCATTAAATGTTGATGTAGATTTAAACTATTTCAATTTTATCAATCCATGTGGCTTTACAGACAAAGGCGTTACGTCTATTCAAGCTGAATTAAAACATAAAAATCAAGCTGTCTCTATTAAAGAAATTAAACCGATATTGCTTCATCATTTTGCTACAGTATTTCAGGCAGAGATGATATAACTATTTTTTCTGTTTGTGTGCTTTGCTCGAAAAAATGTATTTTTGTGCCGTGAATGAATTATCAGCAAATACAGAACAAGAAGAAGATGAGTTGTTTGAACACCATCGTTTTGTAATAGATAAAGGCAAAGAACCCGTCCGAATTGATAAATATCTAACAGACATTATTCCATCTATTTCTAGAAATAGAATTCAAAATGCTACCAATGCTGGTAGTGTTTTGGTAAATGGAAAACCTGTAAAATCAAACTATAAAATAAAACCATTAGATGTAATTCAAGTGGTATTGCCTAATCCAGTTTGGGATTATACGGTTGAACCAGAAAATATTCCATTAGATATCGTATATGAAGATGACGATGTTTTATTGGTCAATAAAAAAGCCGGTATGGTTTGTCATCCTGGTCATGGTAATTTTCATGGTACTTTGGTGCATGCTTTACTTTGGCACTGTAAAGACTTACCTCAAATTACTGGTGATACACGGCCGGGTTTAGTTCATCGTTTGGATAAAAATACTTCTGGATTAATTATTATAGGAAAAACAGAACATGCACTCACACATCTTTCAAAACAGTTTTTTGATAGAACTATTAAACGCCATTATATAGCTATGGTTTGGGGCGACATCGAGCAGTCGAGTGGTCGTATTGTTTGTAATATTGTTAGGAATCCTAACAATAGAAAAACGTTTATGGCAGTAGAAGAGGAGCATATTGGCAAATTTGCTGCAACAAATTATGAAGTCATAAAACGTTATGGCTATACTACTTTAGTAAAATGCAAATTAGAAACAGGAAGAACACATCAAATTCGTGTGCATTTAAAATACATTGGCCACACTTTATTTGGTGATTATAGTTATGGTGGCGATCAGATTTTATCAGGCACGATTTATGGAAAATATAAAACTTTCATAGAAAATTGTTTTGCACTAATGCCTTATCATGCCTTACATGCTCAAAGTTTAGGATTCGTGCATCCTCGCACCAACCAAGAAATGTACTTTGAAGTTCCATTACCTGAAAACTATCAAAAAGTAATCGAAAAATGGGAAAATTACACTAAAGGCTTTAAGTTATAAGCCATATTTTTTCTGTTTTTTGTAGTTTATTATTCTATTTTATTTTCATTTTTGTGTATAAAGTGTTCTTTATGAATGAGCAATTTTGTGGACAAGTATATGGATTTTATGGTGCATAAGTTTTCTATTACTTTACTTGACAATTATTAAGTTCTAATTTACATTTACAATGAGTTCAATGAAAAACTGAGTAACGAGAGAAGTAAAAGAAATAAACTTGGCAAAACAAGGGAAACTTTTTGCTAATGAATAATGTCAAAGTTATTTAATTAGACGTGAAAAGAAATTCAAGCGACAAAAGTTACGCAGAAATAAATAACCTCAAAAAGTTATGAAACTGCACAATTTGGAAGACAAGGTTTGTAAAAACTTTGTCTTTTTTTATATCGTTTTACAATCAATCACAAATCGATATTTTACATCACTTTTTATCACGCGCTCGTAAGCCTCATCGATATAATTAGCATTAATAATTTCAACATCAGAAACGATATTATGTGCAGCACAAAAATCCAACATTTCTTGTGTTTCTGCGATGCCACCAATTGATGAAGCTGTTAGTGTTCTACCGTTTGACAATAATGAAAATGCATTTAATTGTATTGGTGTTTCAGGAATTCCGACAAGAATTTGAACTCCATTGGTTGCCAACATTTTCAAATACATATCATAGTCGTGTGCTGCTGAAACCGTATCGATAATAAAATCAAAATAGGCATTATATTTTTTCACTTGCTCTTTATCCTTTGTGTTACAAAAATTATGTGCACCTAAATTTTTAGCATCTATTTCTTTGCTTGCAGATGTGCTTAACACTGTAACTTCTGCACCAAATGCCACAGCAAATTTCACAGCCATATGTCCAAGTCCACCTAAGCCTAAAACGGCCACCTTGTGATCTTTGCTAATTTTCCATTTTTTAATCGGAGAATACGTAGTAATACCAGCACAAAGCAAAGGTGCAACACCAGCTAAAGGCAATTTATCTGATACGTGTAATGCAAATTTTTGGTCAACAATAATATTATTAGCATAACCACCATAAGTAGGCGTTTTTCCATCTCTTTCTAATGCATTGTAAGTATAGACAGCACCAGTTTTACAGAACTGCTCATAACCTCGATTGCAATTATCACAGGTTCTACAGGAATCGACCATACAGCCAACTCCTGCATATTCGCCTACTTTAAAAGCTGTAACTTGTTGTCCTACTTTTGTAATTCGTCCAACAATCTCGTGTCCAGGTACCATTGGATAAATACCAGGAAACCATTCACTGCGCACTTGATGTATATCAGAATGGCATATACCACAATATAAAATATCGATTTGTATGTCTTTGTCGCCAACTTCTCTGCGTTCAAAATTCCAAAGCGAGAAATTGTCTTTCGCATGTTTTACTGCGTATCCTTTGCTATTTGTCATGACAATAAAGTTATAAATATTATTAAAGGTTGTCAAATGCTGGCAATGTGTCTATTTGCAGCGATGCATTGGCATTTATTTCAAAATAAAAATGCGAATTGCCATTTGTAACCATTAGGTAAGGCACCTGTAATTTGGTATTGTATGTTGCAATTTGCTGAAGTGTTTTTTCTTTTATTTCGATGTATTCCGCTTTACACTCTATGAGAATTTTCGCTTGCAATTGCTGATTAAATACAACTATGTCATATCGTTTTTTCAAATCATTTACTATCAATGTTTTTTCTACAGAAATATATTTTAAAGGATATTGAAAATGATGCACGAGCATTTGTAAAATATACTGTCGCACTTTTTCTTCTGGTGTTAATAGTATGTATTTTTTCCGAACAGCACAAAGTATGTATTTTGTATTGTTGACCAGTTTTATATTTGGCGGAATTATTGGCATTATTTACATAGATGTGATACGCTTCTAAACATTCTATTCCAATGTATAGATTCTAAGAATGAATGGAAATTGTCTTTAGACAACCAAACAAATAAAGGTTTTCCTACAATATGATCTTCAGGAACAAAACCCCAATATCTTGAGTCAGCGGAGTTGTGTCTGTTGTCGCCCATCATCCAATAATAATCTTGTTTGAAAGTATAAGTTGCAGCTTTTTGTCCATCGATGATGGCTTCGCCATTTTCATTTAGTTCTATGTTTTGTTTTTCATAAGCACGAATGGTAAAGCCATACAATATGATATTTGCTTTGTTGAGCGTAACTGTCCAACCTTTTTTAGGAATAATAAGTGGTCCGAAATTATCTAAATTCCATTGAAACATATTTCTGTTTCTTGGAAATAATGCTTCTAAATAGCCTTCGCCGATTACAGCATTAAATTCAGTTTCAGAAATTGGATTTATTGATTTTACATTTTTATTTTTCAGTAAAATATTTTTTTGTTCATCGTTTAGTACAACTGGAATGGTATCTTTTATTTGAAGATAATTTTCAAAATATGAAAAAAGCTCATCTACAGGTCGAACAGGAATACCGTTTTCGTCCATTCGTAATTCCATAAATTGATTGTACCAACGCACATCAGCAGCCTCGATATCTGAGGCTGTAATTTTATTTCCATTGGTGATAATGTTATATGCTAATTGCATTTTTTTATAATGCGGCTGCGCAATATTGTTGATGTATAATTGTCTATTTTTTATTTGCATGGTGTCACCAGCAATAGCCACACATCTTTTTACATAATTTTCTCTCTTGTCGATTGGTCTTTCCGGATATTCAAGTGCATCGCCAGGATAATTAAACACAACCACATCACCGCGCTTAACAGTTTCAAAACCAGGCAAACGATAGTAGGGAAGTTGTATTGCTTTTGAATATGCTTGCCCTAAATTAAATGGCATCGTATGATGTGCAAATGGAAAAGCTATTGGCGTAATGGGTGTACGAGCACCATAATTTAATTTACTTACAAATAAAAAATCGCCAGCAAGTAGTGAGCCTTCCATTGATGTAGTTGGAATTTTGTAAGCTTCAATGACGAATGTTCGAATAATGGTTGCAGCAACAACAGCGAAAATAATAGCATCTGCCCATTCTCTTGCAAATGAACGCTTAACTTTTGGTGTGCTGTTTATTTTTTTTGCTTTATTATCTTTTGCTGCTGTAATTGGCAATTTATCATTGATATGACTTGGACCTTCATATGTTGTTTTTGCATCAAATCCAATAATAGGAAAATAAATATAACCAAAGAAAATACCTAAAACATGTTGCCATAAACTTCGTTTGCCAAATGAATTACAAATATCTGTAGTCCATGTTAATCCAAACAACAAGTTAATGTAGGGTACCAAACCCCAATAGGCATGATTTCTTTTTCTGCCTATTATTTCCAATAATGTAAAATCTTGCACCAAAGGAATAAAAACATGCATTGGATTTTTCCCCGCTTTTTTATACAATCCAAAGCAAGGTAGATGTAACAAATAATGTAGTAAATACGCGTAAACTAAGCTGAGCATAATTGATTTATTTTTTGATATTCGTTATTGAAATGGCTAGATTATTACAATTTTATGCTTAATGTTTGTTAAACCCTAAAACATCTTCCATTGAATATATTCCTTTTTTATTGTGCAACCACGCAGCAGCCATCAATGCACCTCCAGCAAATCCTTTGCGATTATGTGCAGTATGAATGATATCTATTTTGTCGATTTCTGATTCATAAGTAATTTGATGTGTACCAGGCACAAGGTCTTCTCTTTTCGATATAATTGATAATGTTGAACTGTCATCACTATTTTCATTTTTCCAATCAGATTTTCTTTCTAATCCTTTTAAGATATCAAGAGCGGCATGTAGTGCTGTGCCACTGGGTGCATCTTTCTTTTCAGTGTGATGTATTTCTTCCATGATGACATCATATTCAGTATGTTCATTCATAATTTTTGCCAAATATCTATTCAATTCAAAAAAAATATTGACACCAATACTAAAGTTTGGCGCAAATAAAAATGCCTTATTATTTTCTTTTGCATAAGCTTGAATTTCTGCTAATTTAGCAGTCCAGCCGGTGCTTCCTACAACAACAGGCACATCAGCATCGAAGCACCAATGTATGTTTTCTACAGCTGTATGAGGCGAGGTGAATTCTATAGCAACATCTACTTGTTGTAATTCTTCTTTAGAAATTGTAGCTCTGTTATCTATATCTACAATAAGAGAGATGTCATACACTAATTTGCCTGCTTTTTCATTTTTTTCTTTAGCAATTTCATGTATTGCTTTTCCCATTTTTCCATAACCTATTAATGCAATTTTCATCTTATTCAATATTTATAATGTTGTTAATGTGTATTGATTTATTTTATTTTCAAATGTACTCCAATTCCAGCGTAATAGCTAAAATTGGAATAATTTAATTGCGGTTTAACTTTAAAAGTAAGTTTATCAGAAATATCAAATGAGCGCAAATGTGCATCTACTACTGCATCTACAATAGACAAGCCCCAAGCGAAAAGCGTTCCAAATGATGCAATTTGAACATTGCGCCGATAAGTATTTCTGAATGATTCAATTTGTGCTAATGAAATATTTGTATAAGGCGCTGGATTGGGAATACTATCATATACATTTCTTATGTAGCCATTAAATTCTCTTAAACTTTTTCCATTTGCTGCAACAAAATAGATTACAGTGCCGAGTATGCCATAAACGATAGGCAGTTTCCAATATCGCTTATTATATATTTGACCTAAACCTGGAAATGCTGCGCCCCAAATGGCGGCTTTCTTAGGCGAATAATGTGTTGTATCTACTTTTTTAGTTTTACCTATTTTTTTATTTTTTTTGTTGGAGGTTTGTGTTTGAGCAATAGAATCTTCGTGTATAAATTTTGCATTTTGTTGTTTGTATTGCAAAGCAAAATTTTCAGAAATGGAATCAAATTTATTACCAATTTTTTCTGTATTATCTTTCGATATTATAGTATCCTTAAGCATTGATTGAGCAGGAATTCCTATGCTGTCAATCGGTGCATTTTGAGCAAAGGAAAATGAAATTAAGAAAATCAATAAAATAAAAAAGATGAATTTCATAGTAGATTCATCTTTCTTACTTATCATATTTATATTGACTTTTCTAAGCATTTAGTCTTTCTCAATGATGTCTAAAAGTCTGTTTAAGTCAGCAACAGAATAAAATGGAATAACGATTTCGCCTTTGTCTGCTGCCGTCTTTTTGATTTTTACTTTAGTTTCAAAAAGATCCATCAATTTTGTTTGCACATTTTTATAGGAAGCAGGCAATGCGACTTCTTTTTTTTCAGTTTTTTTAGCTGTGTTTCCAGAAGATAATAAGCGCACTAATTCTTCTGTTTTTCGAACAGACAAACCTTTACTATTCACTTCTTTTAGAACATATAATTGTTTGTCCACTTCTGGCACAGATATAATTGCACGAGCATGACCCATTGACAATATCTTATCGCGCAATGCTTTTTGAATTTCAGGTGGCAATTTTAATAAACGCAAATAGTTGGTAACAGTTGAACGATCTTTGCCTAATCTGTCGCCTAAATTTTCATGAGTTAAATCGCACTCATCGATTAAGCGTTGATAGGTGAGTGCCACTTCGATAGAATTTAAGTCTTCACGTTGAATATTTTCAATCAACGCCATTTCTACTACTTCTTGGTCGTTAGCTGTTCTGACATAAGCCGGAATTTCTTCCATACCTGCCATTTTCGAAGCGCGCAATCTTCGTTCGCCCGAAATTAGTTGATATTTTTTATCACTAATTTTTCGAACTGTTATTGGTTGAATTACACCATGGATTTTAATTGAAGCAGAAAGTTCTTCTAATGCTTCTTTATTAAAATCGGCGCGTGGTTGAAAAGGATTTACTTCTATTTGTTCCAATTTGATTTTTGGAACGGTATTGATAATTGAATCTTCGTCTGTTGCACTTATTTTGAGTATATCGCTACTTTCGTCGATATCAGATAATAAAGCACGAATTCCTTTTCCTAATGCATCTTTTTTCTTACTCATTAACATCTTAATTTAAATTTTCATCTACCTCAATAAATTTTTCTTCCGAAGGAATATTTGTCATTCCATTATTTTGCATAATTTCTCTAGCTAAGTTTAAATAGTTTACAGCACCTTTGCTTTCCGCATCATACATGATGATAGGCTGTCGCAAACTTTGTGCTTCGCCTAAACGTGTATTTCTATGAATGATAGTATTGAAAACGCTATTTTCAAATCGGCGTTTTACTTCTGCTACTACTTGATTTGATAAGTTCAATCGTTGATCATACATTGTTAGCAAAATACCTTCAATTGCCAATTCTTTATTTAAACGAGATTGTACAATTTTGATAGTGTTTAATAATTTCCCTAAACCTTCTAATGCGAAATACTCACACTGCACAGGCACTAAAACGGAGTCAGATGCGGTCAATGCATTCACAGTTATTAAACCTAATGAAGGAGAGCAGTCAATGATGATAAAATCGTATGTTTTTTTTAAATCTTGCAACATCTCACGCATAATTTGCTCTCTATTGGGATGGTTGATAAGTTCTATTTCGGCACCTACTAAATCTAAATGTGCTGGTAACAAAAACAAATTAGGTGTTTCTGTTTCCAAGATGATATCTTTTGCTTTTACGCTATCGATTAAACATTCATACAAACTTACTTTCACGTTGCGTGGATCGAAACCACAACCACTCGTGCTATTTGCCTGTGGATCAGCATCTATGATTAATGTTTTTTGTTCTAAAATTGCTAAGCTTGCTGCTAAATTTATAGCTGTTGTTGTCTTTCCTACACCGCCTTTTTGATTGGCAATACTGATTACTTTTCCCATATTCTTATAATTCTATCGTTTCACCTATTTTTACTAATATTAATTCTTTGCCAGCTTGTGCAAATGCTTGTTTGGCTGCTACATGGTCAATGACTATAAATCCAAATGTGTCATAGTGTACGCCAATTATTTTATTACATTGTACAAAATCAGCAGCAGCAATGGCATCGCTGATATCCATAGTGAAATTATCGCCAATTGGTAATACTGCAAATTTTAGATTTGCCCAACGTGGAATAAGCTGCATGTCTAAGGTTAATGCAGTATCGCCACTATAATAGAAGTCGCCGTCTTGTGTGTTGAATACAAAACCCATCGGACTGGCACCATATGTGCCATCAGGTAAGTTTGATGAATGCACAGCAGCCACACATTTTACGCTACCAAATTCTGCCTTCCATTTGCCACCCGTATTCATCGGTCTAAAATTTTTCAAACCTTGTTTTGATAGCCATTCATAAATTTCATAAGCACAAATAATTGTAGCATTTGTTCTTGTAGCAATAGAAACAGCATCGGCAATGTGGTCGAAGTGGCCATGCGAAATGGCTATATAATCACATTCAATCGTATGTATGTCTATATGTTTTGCTAATTCATTGGCCGTAATAAATGGATCAAACAAGATTTTTTTTCCATTTGTTTCTACCAAAAAACAAGAATGTCCGTAATAGGTAAATTTCATGTATATAAATAAAATAATATTTTGAATGATGAAACAATATTGTTCCACAGTTCAAAAATAACCTATTAAATGCATCATTTTTAATCTACACGAGAAGAATTACAAACAATTTTTGTGGATAAAATTTAATCAATTGTGTATGAATGAATTTGCGATAAAAATTTGAAGAAATTTAACTCAAACATGCTTTAACAAATTCACTAAACAATGGATGCGGTTTCAAAATTGTGCTTTTTAGTTCTGGATGAAATTGCACACCAATAAAAAACTTATGGGAAGGAATTTCGACTATTTCAACCAAATTTGAATCAGGATTAATGCCGCTGGCTATCATGCCGTTGTCAGTATATTGTTGTAAATATTTGCTATTAAATTCGTAACGATGACGATGACGTTCGGTGATGGTCGTTTCGCCGTATATTTTATGCGCTAAAGTGTTTTCGTAAAGGTGACAATTATAAGCACCTAATCGCATTGTTCCGCCCATATTTACGATGGTTTTCTGCTCTTGCATCATGTCTATAACTGGATTTTTGCAATTCTGCTTCATTTCTGTCGAATTGGCATCTTCGAGCTGTAAAATATTTTTAGCAAACTCGATTACCGCCATTTGCATACCTAAGCACACACCAAAGAATGGAATATTGTTCTCACGTGCATACTGAATGGTTACTATTTTTCCATCGATGCCACGTTGGCCAAAGCCAGGTGCAACAAAAATGCCATCTAAATGACTGAGTCTAGATTTGACATTATTCTTATTGATTTCTTCTGAATGGATACGTTCTACATTTACTTTACATTCATTTTGTGCACCTGCATGAATAAATGATTCATATATTGAAATATAAGCATCTTTTAATTCGATATATTTTCCGATTAAACCAATTGTAATCTCTTTTTTAGGGAATTTAAGACGTTGTAAGAAATTATTCCATTGAACTAAATCTGTATCTGGCGTATCATTATAGCCAAATTTATTGAGAACAATTTGATCTAATTTTTCCTTTTTCAAGTATAATGGAACATCATAAATGGTTTCTGCATCTAATGCTTCAATCACAGAATCATAATCGACGTTACAAAATTCAGCAATTTTAATTTTTCGATCATTACCTAATGGATGTTCTGTTCTGCACACGATAATATGCGGATTTACACCATAAGATTGTAGTTCTTTTACACTGTGTTGTGTTGGTTTGGTTTTTAATTCTTTTGCAGATGCTAAGTAAGGTACCAATGTCAAATGAATGACCAAGTAATCTTCTTTTGGCAGTTTCCATTTTAATTGTCGAATGGCTTCGATAAATGGCAATGATTCGATATCGCCAACGGTGCCGCCAATTTCTGTCAAGATGATGTCGTATTGACCTGAAGTTCCTAATAGCAACATGCGTCTTTTTATTTCGTCGGTGATGTGCGGAATCACTTGAACTGTTTTGCCAAGGTAATCGCCTCGACGTTCGCGGTTGATAACTTCTTGATAAATTTTGCCAGTTGTAACGTTGTTAGCTTGTGAGGTATAAACACCTAAGAATCGCTCGTAATGACCGAGGTCTAAGTCGGTCTCTGCGCCGTCTTCTGTTACATAGCATTCACCATGTTCATACGGGTTCATGGTGCCTGGATCAATATTGATATAAGGGTCAAATTTTTGAATAGTTACACGCAATCCACGTGCTTGCAATAATTTGGCTAATGAAGCCGCTAAAATACCTTTTCCTAATGAAGATGTTACGCCACCGGTAACGAAAATAAACTTTGCCATAACAGTTGAGTGGTTATGGACTGTAAAGTTAAATCATAAATTCATTATTGCAAATTAAATTATTTGATATGACAATAAAACGACGTATTTAAAGCGTGTTTATCGGTTTATTTGTCATTAATTTAATATTCCTTTCTTACTTGATACTGGAATTTTTGAGCACCAATTTGATAATGCAGGAATAGTGGATGTTTGTCTTCAGTGCTTACTTCAAAAGCGAAAAGCTTGGTTCTGTAGAATTCTTTTTCTGGCATTGTTTGCGTATAAAAACGCTTTGTGTATTCCATATCTATCTGTGCGGAATCTGATTGTAAATAATACATTTTTAATGCCATGCCAACATTACTATAATGATAGTTTTCATCTTCATTAGAAAGAAAACAACTATTTGTAAAATCAGCAATTTTAAAAGGTTTATCTGTTGGATTATCAACAGAAATATCAAAAATATAAAACACAGCATCATTACCAATAGAAGACTCTTTATCTTTTATTTGATAGTGAATAATATCATAAATAGTAATCACAGCGCTGTCTGTTTTGGTTTGATGCAAAAACTTATTATTGTATGATTTATTTCTTTTAAATAAGTAGCGTTCGTTTTGTAATTGTTGCTGCGTTACACCTTCTGGAATTTCTATTTTCTCTTCTTCATTTTGTTTAAATAATTCACAAGCAGTAAAAATTAGAACTACTATTAAAAGTAACAGCACTTGTATTTTTATGGATTTTATAATCATAGTAATGTTATTCCGCTGCAATTTCTTTTGGTTTTCTTCTGCTTCCTTCATACATTTCATATAAACAGTATAGGCAATCTAATTTACCATTTATTAGCGAATATTTTTTATATGGTTTCAAACCAATATTTTTGAGTGCAACAGTATCGCTGGTGATGATGGCACAAGTATAGCCTGTAAAATGTTCTTTAAATGCTGTTCCAATTTGTTTATATAGCCTATCCGTTTCAAAGGTTTGCATGCGCTCTCCATACGGTGGATTGATGATAAGCATGCCTCTGTCTAATGGTGGAATCATCTTTTGAATGCTCACTTCCCGAATTTCAATAATATGGTTAAATCCAGCTTTTTTTACATTCTGTTGTGCAACGAAAACAGCCTTTTTATTATTGTCAGAACCTATAATTTTAAAAGGAAATGATTTTGTTTGCAAAGATAATTCAGTACAAATGTCATTATATAAACTTTTGTCGTAGCTTTTCCAATTTTTAAAACAGAAATAATTCCTATCTATATTTGGCGCTTTATTGATAGCCATGCTTGCAGCTTCAATTACTATAGTGCCAGAGCCACACATCGCATCTACAAAATGTGATGCTTTGTCCCATTTGCTCAGTAAAATAAGGCCAGCTGCTAACACTTCATTAATAGGAGCAATGGTTTGCTCCACTCTATTGCCACGTTGATGCAAAGAAGTTCCTGAGCTATCTAAAGAAATAGTCACTTGATTTCTGTGAATATGCAAGTTAAACAAGACATCAGGTCTATCTGTATTAATATCAGGGCGTTTGTCGTCGTTTAACTTCCGAAAACGGTCGCATATAGCATCTTTTAATTTAAGTGCAGCAAACTGAGAATGTTTGAAATATTCTGATTGTATAGTAAAATCGATGGCAAAGCTCTGATGGATGTCCAAATAATTTTCCCATGGAATTCTTATCGCAAAGCCATACAAATCTTCAGGTGAATTGGATTCAAATTCAAAAACAGGCACTAATACTTTTAAACAAGTTCGTAAAGCAATATTGCATTTATATAATATTTCTAAGTCGTAATCGCAAACGACAGCGCGTTTGATGACTTCTACATTTTTTGCTTGTAATGCAATTAGTTCCTCAGCCAAAACTTGTTCTAAGCCTTGGAATGTTTTACATATAATTTTTGATTCAAATACATTCACAACACAAAAATACAATTTTATAAAATCATTTTTTATATTTATAGTATGAGTGCTTCAAATAATAAAGAAACAGAAATACAAAAGCTATTGCATGTTTTACAAGTAGATAGTGATACATCATTTTCATTTTTAAAAAATTTATCAAAAGAAGAGCTACAAAAGCTACGTTTGCAGGTTATTGAAGTTTCCCAGTTCACTCAAACGGATATTTGGAAAAGGCTTACTGGTGTGTCGAAATATTTTCCAAACTACATGAATGCCAAGATTTCAGAAACAGTAATGGGTCCATTAATTGTTGCGAACATGAGCTACTATATGCCAATAAAAGATGCGATTGCCATCATGAAACATTTAAGTATGCCATTCTTAGTGAGTGTTTCTGAATATATGACACCAGAGAAATCAAAAAACTTGATTAATCAAATTCCAATTGATATATTAAAAAAGATTACCACAGAATTAGTCAATAGAAAGAAATTCATGACAGCAGCTGGATTTGTTGATGTTTTGGAGCTTTCTAGATTAATAGAGTTGTCTAAAGTAATTACACGTGAAGATGATTTAATTTCGATTTCTTCGTTTGTAGAAAATAAAAAATACATTGCCCAAATTATTGAAGGATTCACAGACGAGCGCTTGTCAAAAATTATTACTGTTGCCTATAACTTTGGAAAACAAGATGAAATATTGACTGTTTTTTCCCATCAAAGCAATAAAGAAGTACAACGTATAATGCGCATTGTTTCTGTATTGCCAGTACAACTAAAAACCCAAATCTTACAAGATTTTGAAACAAGAGTACAGAAACTATGAGTAATAAACTTTTTCAATCGTACAAACAAAAACCAATCATTGACGAACACTACGATGTTATTTGCATCGGGTCTGGCTTAGGTAGCTTGTGCACAGCATCATTATTGGCAAGAAAAGGGAAGCGAGTTTTAATATGTGAAAAACACACAACACCTGGCGGCTTCACACATGTGTTTACACGTAATGATTATGAATGGGACGTTGGTTTGCATTATGTTGGCGATATGGATAGAAAAGGCTCTTTAGTGCGATTGGCTTTTGAACACGTCACAGATGGAAATTTGAAATGGGCAGACATGGGCGAAGTGTATGATAAAGTGATTATCGAGGATAGAGTATATGATTATTATAAAGGATTAAAAGCTTGGAAAGAAAATATGAAAGCTTATTTTCCTACGGAAAATGATGCACGTGCAATTGATAAATATGTTGAACATATTTTTGCAGTAAACAAAGGAGCGAAAGACTTTTATGCTAAGAAAGTAATGCCAGATTTTCTGCGTATGTTGGCTTCGCCTTTTATGAATAATGATTATTCAAAATATGCTCATCAAACAACAAAACAGGTACTTGACGAAATAAGCGATAATGATGAATTGAAAGCTGTTTTATCGGCACAGTTTGGCGATTATGGCACGCCACCATCAAAAAGCAGTTTTGTTATACATGCAGCTGTTGCCTTGCATTATATGAATGGCGGTTTTTATCCTGTAGGTGGCTCTGAAGAAATTTTTAATACCATTGCGCCGAGCATCATAAATGCTGGAGGCACTATATTAATTGGTGCAGCAGTAAAAGAAATAATCGTGGAAAATGGCGTCGCAAAAGGCGTATTGATGCAAGATGGTAAAACAATTAAAAGCGATATTGTTGTGAGTGGTGCAGGTGTACATATTACATATAAGCATTTATTATCTGCAGAAAGTAAAAAGAAAATAAAATACTTAGATGATGCTTTGAATTTACCATCATCGTATGGCCATTTAAGCTTATATATTGGTTTGAAGAATACGGCAGATGAATTAAATCTTCCAAAAGCAAATTATTGGATTTATCCAAATGGTACTGACCACGATAAAGCATTGGAAAATTATTTACAAGATTATAATAATGAATTTCCAGTAGTTTATATTTCATTTCCAGCCTCTAAAAATCCCAATTTTACAGACAAATATCCTGGTCGCTCAACTATAGAAATTATAACGGTGGCAAAATATGATTGGTTTAAAGAATGGGAAAATACTCGTTGGAAAAAACGTGGTGAAGCGTATGATGTGCTAAAAGAAAAATTGGCAAAAAGGTTGCTCGAACACTTATATAAATATGAACCACAAATACGCGGAAAAATTGATACTTATGAGCTTTCAACACCAATTACTACTAAACATTTTTGCAATTATCTACAAGGTGAAATATATGGCTTAGATCATCAACCATCTCGTTTTGCAAAAGAATATTTGAAACCTCAAACGCCAATTAAAAATTTGTATTTGACAGGTCAAGATATTGTTACAGTTGGTATTGCTGGCGCATTATTGAGTGGAATTCTAACAGCTTCTTCAATCACAAAAACGAATATTATCAATGAAATGATAAAGCAAAAAATACAAAATAACAATTCTTAACGCCATTTTTTTTCATTATTAAATACCATACTTGTTTATCTTAATTTATTGATAACCATTATGTTGTATTGTGTTTAATTACATTAGCATTGTCATAAAAGCAATAGCTTTCTCTCTAAATTATATTTTTAGCTTCAAATTTGCTTCAAGAAAATAAATATCAATATGAAGCATCTATTTTTTATTCCGTCAATGTTAATGGTATTGTTTGCTAATGCGATTAATATCAATGATTCTAAAATAACAGACGTTACTGTTTTTAGAAATTATGCAAAAGAAACGCGCATGGCAAGTGCCCAAATTCCTGAAGGCAATAGCGAAATCATCATCTCTAATGTGTCCACTTATTTAGATGAAAATTCATTGCAAATTGCTACTAAAGGAAACGTGAAAATTTTGTCTGTGTCATCAAAACTTAATTATTTAATTGATAAAACAAAATCGTCACAAGTAATAAAACTTACTGATTCTATTGAAATGATGAATGATGATGTAAGTTGGTGGAATCAACAATCTATTGCCTTTCAAGATGAATTAAAGCTATTAGATGAAAATAGAAAATTAGCGAATGACAAAAGCACGTTCACTGCGGCCCAAGTAAAAGAATTAGCTGAATTATATCGCAATCGTGCAATTGAGTTACGCAAATATATTTTTGATTTAAGTAAAAAACAAAAACTGAACAATGAGAAAATAGCAAAATTAAAAAGTCAAATAGCTGTGCTAAATGGCAATCAAAATATGGCAGTCAAAGAAATAATTTTGAAAATCAATGCAAAATCTGCAGGACTGGTTTCGTTTAAATGTTCATATATTGTTAGCAATGCATATTGGACACCAATTTATGATATCAGAGCCAAAAATAGCAACTCGCCATTACAGTTAGATTGCAGAGCAAAAGTGGTGCAAAATACTGGCTACGATTGGAAAGATGTGAGATTGACATTATCTACTGCAAATCCATCTGCCAACCACAATAGACCTGTTTTGTATCCAATTTATGTTGACTTTTTCCAACCTGATTATTACGATTATAAATTAAAAACGAGTAGCTATGGCGAAGCCGCGCAAATGATGAATATGGCAGCGCCAGCAAAAATAGATATTGCACGTTCAACAGCTGATGATGAATTTGAAGAAGGCTTAAAAGCTACAGATAACAATGTAACGATACAAGAAGGTGATATGGCTGTCGAATATAATATTGAAACCTTGCAAGATGTGGAAAGTGACAATAAAGAACATATTGTTGCTATACAAGAAATTGAAATGCCTGCGTTGTATGCATATCATACTGTACCTAAGTTAGACATGACGGCATACTTGTTGGCGCGAGTAACGGATTGGTCGAAATATAATTTATTAGCAGGTGAAGCCAATATTTTTTTCGACGATAATTATGTTGGTAAATCTTATTTGAATCCGAATGTAAGTGCTGACACTTTGTTAATATCATTAGGTCGTGATGAGAAAATAAATATCAAACGTGTTAAGCTAAATGATTATTCAGCAAAAAAATTATTGAGTGGAAATATTAAAGAAACCAAGGCTTTTGAGACCACGATAAAAAACAATAAGAATACATCAATTGAAATTGAATTGCTCGATCAATTTCCAATTTCTAAAAACTCTCAAATTGAAGTGACGTTGGAAGAGGCCAATGGCGCAACGATTACGGAAGAATATGGCAAGTTAGTTTGGAAAATAAAATTACAAGCCAACGAATCTAAAAAAGTGAAATTAATATATACAATTAAATATCCAAAAGACAAGCAAATAAAGGAAAAAAACAGTTAAATATACAGCACAAATGCCGTTGTTGCTGTATAAAAAGAGAAGCGGTCACCGTAGGTGACCGCTTCTTCATTTTTTTATCTATTTTCAATGATTATGCGTATGCTTTATCTTTAAAAAATTCTTCAGCAAAATGATAATCGTTCAAGTCTGAAGGATGGAATCCTTTTTTGAAGAAGCTGAAATATTCTTTAAACACATCGCCATGTAATTCCATAAATAATCCTGTCGCAAATTCATAGAATTGTTTTGGCAATTTTGTAATTTGTAAATCTTTTCTATCTTGATATAAAAGCATTAAAGTGCCTACAGTTAAATAGAAATACAATATTGCTGTTGCAACTGGCATTGCAATAATACGTTTTGCATATTCATCTGGATCAACTTGTTGCAACACGTCAAATGCTACGCTTTTGTGTTCTATTTCTTCTGCTGCATGCCATTGGAATAGTTCTGCTAATTCTTGCGGAGCCGCGCTTGGCGTTACATCTACACGTGCAAAAATGGCATGTCCAAATAAAGCTGTAAAATGTTCTAAACATGTTGTTGCCACTAAGTCGATATTATTGATTTTAGTGCCTTCCAATTCTATTTTTGCCACTAATTTATGCAATAATTTATAGATATGGTTTTCGTAACCTTCGATAATATAACCGTTATCTTTCAAGATTGTCCAGAAACGCTCATGCATGCTACTGTGTATGCCTTCTTGACCACAGAAATTACGCACTTGTTTTTTTAACTTCTCGTCTTTAATGCTTTTTTGATGCTTCAATACCGAATTCACAAAGAAGCGTTCGCCTGTTGGAAATAAGATATGCAATACATTAATAAAGCTTGTGCTAAACGGATTGTTTTTATAGTAAAATTTTGATGTGTCTTTTTTGAACTGAAAATTGACACGGCGCACTTTGATTTCTTCTGGATCGTACGCTTTTTTTTCTACTTTCTCCGCCTTTTTTGCTGTTGTAGTTGCCATAATTGTTTGTTTAATTGAAAAATGTTGTTTTGTTTGTGTTATGCATAATTCTTGCCTTTTAATAATTCTACAGCAAGATGATAATTATCGATTTGATCAGGATGAAAATCTCTTTTAAAATATTGACCAAACTGTGAAGCTAATGTACCTCCAAAAGTTCGTCTAAAGTTTTTCAAAAATGTAAAAGTGTGTTTAGGTATATCTTTTGTTTTAATGTCTTTGTCATTATGTGTCAACATAACTGTGCCTAAACCTAAGTAAAACCAAAGGCCCCAAGTGGCTAGCACCATGCCTCCGATACGCAAGGCATAGCTATCATCTACTTTTTTTAGCACATCGAAAGGAATTGATTTATGTTCGATTTCTTCGGCTGCATGCCACATGAATAAATTTTTCATTTCTTCCGGCATTTTTTCAGTAATGTCTTCATTTAAAATGCCACTTTCTGCAAGCATTGCAGTGTAATGTTCTAAAGCAACAGTAACACTCAATGCAATTTTATTGCCTACATTATTTTTTACAAACTTTTTACGTGCCCATTTTTCAATGCCTTCCCAAGCTGAGTTTCTATACACATTTACAAATTTCATCGGCTGTAAATTTTGGTCTTCCATAATGTCCCAAAATTTTTGATGCTCTGCAAAATGTGTACCTTCTTGTCCAATGAAATTATCTACACGTCGTTTGAGTTCTGGATCATTTTTGTATGTATCTGCAAATGCTTTCACACTTCTAATAAAAAACTTTTCACCATCAGGAAATGCTAAATGTTGCGCATTCATAAAATGTGTAGCAATTGGATTGTCATTATACCAATGTTTAGGAAATGGTTTTTCAAATTTGAAATTTACCTTTCGTATTTTTGCATCTGGCTTATTGCTATTGTTTTCTGCCATTTGTTTTATTAACTATACTAAAATTAAAACAGATAATCATACCTTGCTTTATACAATAGATAAGAATGAGTTTTTTGATTATGAACACTTGTTTATTAATTTCTTCTTAATATCAATTTAATACACACGATAATACGTGCTTTATGACGAAATTTTGTATAAAATATTGAGATTTTAATACTTCTGACTATTATATTCGATGAATACTTGTGTTATTTTAGTTGAATGTATTTAAGTGTGTATTTTTATTAAAAATTCCTAAGATATAAATTTATAACCTCTTAGGAATTCTTCAATAGACATTCTTTTCTTTCCTTCGAGTTGTACTGTTAGTAACTCTAAAAAACCATCTGAACATTTTATTGCTAAATAGGTTTTGTTGTTTGTTATTATGCTTATTTGTAAATCGTTTTTACTTTCCACATCGATTGTTTCCGTAATTTCATTGTTGAATTGCCTTGCTTCAAATATTTTCAATACTTTTCCATCTATATATGTGAATGCCGTTGGAAAAGGAGAAAGTCCACGAATTAAATTATGAATTTCCGTTACAGATTTATTCCAGTCGATTAAACAGGTTTCTTTATATATCTTAGGTGCGTGTCGTAAAAATCCACTTTCTATGCTTGATTGTGTTTGCTGTATCACCGTATCTTCTTCAATGGCTTTTACTGTTTTTAGCACTAAAGAAGAACCGACATGCATTAGTTTATCATGCACATTTCCGGCATTATCTGTTGCTTCTATTTTTATTTTTTCTTGAAAAATAATGTTACCTGTATCGATTTCATGCTGTAGAAAAAATGTTGTCACACCTGTTTCATTTTCACCATTAATAACTGCCCAATTGATAGGTGCTGCGCCTCTGTATTGTGGCAACAAGGAAGCATGAAGGTTGAACGTGCCGAATGTTGGCATCTGCCATATTATCTCAGGCAGCATTCTAAAAGCAACAACAATAAATAAATTAGCATTTAAATTCTGCAATTCATTAATAAAATCAGGACTTTTCAGCTTTTCTGGTTGTAAAATATTTAATTCATTTTCAAGGGCATATTTTTTCACAGCAGATTGTTGTATTTGCTGTCCGCGTCCAGCTGGTTTGTCAGGTGCAGTAATAACGCCAACTACTTGGTACTTATTATCCAATAATGCAGCTAATGACGGCACCGCAAAATCTGGTGTTCCCATAAATACAATGCGCAACTGTTTTTTCATGCAACAAAAATACAATAAGGAAATGGATATATTGTCGAAAATTCAAGCAAGCCCTGCTTGATAAATTTCTTATTAAAAGCAATAATCTTTCTGTAATTTCGTATAAACTTTCTCGCTTGATTTGGATTGTGTTTTTGCTAACATTATTTTTGTTATTGTATGCCTACATCTTTTATCCGATGTTATTGCAACATAAAGCATTAGGCAAAAATATTTCATTTACTTCTTATTCACTTTCTGAAGAATTACCACATGTTGCTATTGTTATTCCTGTTTGCAATGAAGAAAAGGTGATAAAAGAAAAACTCGATAGTATATTTAATTGCAGCTATCCTTTAGATAAATTGCATGTTTATATTGGCTTGGATAATTGCACTGATGCATCAAAATCGATTATTACTACGAACTTCAATTTCCCAAATTTACATATCATTGAATTTACGGAGAGACAAGGAAAACCAAGTGTTCTCAATAAAATAATTGCAAATAATGTTACAGCTGAACATCATTTATTAATCTTAACGGATGCTAATGTCATCTTTAATCATAACACTATTTTCGAATTAGTAAAATATTTTAAAGAAAGTAGTATTGGACTTGTTGATGGAAACATTCAAGCTAAAAATATTGACAATCGACATGAGTTTGATTATTGGAATTATGAAACTTTAATAAAAATCAATGAAAGTAAATTATATAGTAAAATTTTAGGCCCTTCAGGTGCTTGTTATGCGATTAGAAAATCATTGTTTAATCCAATTCCCAATAATTTTTTAGTGGACGATTTTTATATTGGTTTTTCCATTATTACACAACAAAATAATGCAATTATTAATGTTGATGCGACATGTGTAGAAGTAAGCAACACAAATTGGAAGCAAGAATTTAACAGAAAAGTACGCATTGCAGCAGGAAACTTTCAAAATTTATGGTTTTTTAAAAAATATGCTTTCAACATTTTTTCTGCAATTGGTTTTATGTTTGTTTCTCATAAAGTAATCAGATGGAAAACGCCATTTCTTTTATTGATTTTATACTACATTTTATTGTTAGAATTTACATTGTTTGTTTTAATCGTAACCTTTACTTTACCAATAATTGATACAGTTTTCCGTATTTTTGGAGTGGAATTTAAACCATTACGTCAATTTCATTATTTTATAGTCATGAACATTGCCGTTTTTATTGGATTTTTAAAATTTTGTAAAGGAATTAAATCAAATGTCTGGCAACCAACAACAAGAAACTAACTACAGCTTAGATACCATTGAATGCGCTATCGAAGCCGTTAGAAACGGAAAAATAGTAATCGTCGTTGACGACGAAGATCGTGAAAACGAAGGAGATTTTATTACGGCTGCACGCAATGCAACACCTGAAATAATTAACTTCATGGCCACGCATGGTCGAGGACTTATTTGTGCACCATTAATTGAAGATAGATGCGTAGAATTGCAATTGGACCTGATGGTTAATTCTAATTCATCACATTATGAAACGCCATTTACAGTTTCTGTTGATTTAATTGGACATGGCTGCACTACTGGCATTTCTGCATCAGATAGAGCTAAAACGGTGCAAGCCTTAATCAACAAAAACACTAAACCAGATGAGTTGGGAAAGCCAGGCCATATTTTTCCATTAAAAGCAAAAAAAGAAGGTGTTTTACGACGTACTGGTCACACAGAAGCAGCAATAGACTTGGCTCGATTAGCTGGTTTTGAACCAGCTGGATTGCTCGTAGAAATATTGAAAGAAGATGGTGAATGTGCGCGTTTAAATGATTTATTTCCAATTGCCAAAAAATTCAATATGCCGATTATTTCTATTAAAGATTTAGTAGAATATCGCTTACAACACGACAGACTTATTCATAGAGAAGTTGAAGTGAAAATGCCTACAAAATATGGCGATTTCAAATTAGTAGCCTATAAACAAGTTGGCTCTACTGAAGAACATTTTGCTTTGGTAAAAGGAGAGTGGAAAGCAGGAGAACCAGTAATGGTACGTGTGCATTCATCTTGTATAACTGGTGATATTTTAGGCTCTTTGCGCTGTGATTGTGGCGATCAATTGCATAACGCCATGAAAATGGTAGAAAAAGAAGGCAAAGGTGTTATTTTATATATGATGCAAGAAGGCAGAGGTATTGGTTTTATGAATAAACTTAAAGCCTATAAGCTACAAGAAGAAGGCTTAGATACTGTTGATGCAAATTTGGCGCTTGGTTTCAAAGCCGACCAACGCGATTTTGGTATTGGCGCTCAAATATTACGTGATTTAAATATCACGAAAATGAAATTGATTACGAACAATCCTAAAAAACGTGCAGCATTAAAAGGCTATGGCTTAGAAATTGTTGAAAATATTGCCATCGAAACTGTTCCCAATCAACATAATCACAAATACCTTAGTACAAAACGCGATAAAATGGGACATGAGTTTACACAAATGCCTAAGCTAAAACACGATTAATCATTTGAATTAGAATGAAATCAATGCATGCGTTGCATTGAGCATTAATAAAAATATTGTTGTAATCACCACTAAGCCAGCCCTTGGTATAAATTTTAATTTCAAGTGCACATCTTCTACACTATCTTGAGATAAGTTTGGGTCACCAACGCCAACTTTTTTTGCTAAATTATTTTCTATAAAAAAATGAAAAATAGTAAGTACTAAGCCAAGCGTACCTGCAATTAAAATAGACCAACCCCAAGTGCCTTTTGATGTCAACGATACAATATCAACCCCAATAAAATGATATAATAAAATACCACCAGTAACTGCGGTAGTGCCTGCTAATACGGATGCCAAATTAAATATTTTTGGAAAAATAGTGTTTAGAAAATCTTTTTTATAAACACCTTGATATCGCGATAATGCTGGAATTAATACAAAATTGATGACGACAACTTCGCCAAACCAAGCAGATGCACATACAACGTGCAAGAAACGGACAAAATGGAAAATTTCTATTGACATAATAACAAATGTAACAAAGGAATCACATTCATGTTATACCACATCTTAGGTAAATTGTAGCTTGTATTTTACTTCCAAGTTACTATTGCTTGCCACTCGCTTATTCGCTTGCCTTCATATTGCACCTGTTCAGATTTTCCAATATATAAAATTCCTAAGACTTGATCTTCTATTGTAAAACCAAGCTCTTCGGCAAACGACTGATGATAACACATGCCACCAGTACTCCAAAAAGTAGCAACCTGATTACTGGTAGCAACTAACAACATATTTTGAATGGCAGCACTCGTTGCCGCTATTTCTTCTAATGCAGGAATATTACTTTTATCTCCTCGTTTATTTACGCAAATGATGACATGAGAACATAATCGAGCTCTATTTTTCAATTTCTCATATTTTTTTTGTAGAAATTGTTCTGCATTTGTGTGTTTTTGATACAGCGAAGCATGAAATTCACTAAATGAAGCGATTTTTTCGCCTTCATAGACAATGAATCGCCAAGGTTCCGTATAGCCATGTGTAGGCGCCCAGTTGGCTGCTTCTAACATATTTTCGATGATGTGATGTTCTACCATGGCACCAGTAAAATGATCAGGGTCTATACTTCTTCTGTTTTTTATTAAATCCAAAGTGTTCATAAAAATTAAATAAGCAACTACAAAGTAAATAAATTCCTCTTAATACAATAATGTATTTATTTTTACCATTTATACTACATGCGATTTCGACTGATAATTATAATATTTTGCTTCGTATTTACTGTCATGCACGTGCATGCTCAAATACGCACATTAGATTTTTCAATCTATTCTAATCAGCGTAGCAAAGTGGTATATATTACATCAGATACCATTCAACTAGACACACTAAGTATATTTCCCAATTCACTGCAAATACGAAATCTATTAAATGACGAACAGCTCTCGAGCGATAGTGTTTTCTTTGATTTTGCAAAAGCAACAATTGTATTTAAAAATAAGCAAAGACCAGATTCTATTATTGTTTCCTATCGTACTTTTCCAACAGCATTGGCTGGTATATCACAACATAAAAATCCAAGCTTAATCCGAAAAGGAGATTCTTTGTTTTATCAACGATTTTATTATCAACCAAAAGCAGAACAGACAGCAAGTTTTTTAGATTTTGGTGGCTTAAATTATAGCGGAAATTTTGCGCGAGGAATTCAATTTGGTTCTAATCAAGATTTGACATTAAACTCAACCTTAGATTTGCGATTGAGTGGGAAAATTGGCAATGGTATTGAAATTACAGCATCATTGACAGACAATAATATTCCATTGCAGCCAGATGGTACGACGCAACAATTACAAGATTTTGACAAAGTGTTTATTCAATTAAAGAAAGAACCACATACTGTAATTGCTGGTGATTATGCATTGAAAAATTATGATAGTTATTTTCTGAAATTTGCTAAACAACTGCAAGGAGCGAGCTACGTCAATCATCTTATTTTTAAAAATGGAATGCATCTCCAAACTTCCACTTCTATGGCTGTTAGTAGAGGCAAGTTTGCTCGAAATGTTTTTAGTGGAACGGAAGGAAATCAAGGACCATATAGATTAGTAGGAAATAATAATGAAACTTTCTTAATTATTTTGGCTGGCAGCGAGAAAGTGTATGTAGATGGTGTGCGCTTGCAACGTGGTGAATTGCAAGATTATATCATGGATTATAATACAGGCGAAATAATTTTTATGCCTCGTTTTTTAATTACTAAAGATTCTCGAATTGTTATTGAATTTGAATATGCAGATAGAAATTATTTTAGAACGACTGTGCACGAAGCAATTCGGTTTTCTTGGAAAAAATTAAATATTTTTACGCAAGTATATGCAGAACAAGATGCAAAAAGCAAACCTATAAGCAATGCTATTTCTGATAGCAATAAATTATTTCTATCTACAATCGGTAATGACATCAGCAATGCTTACGTATCTGGTGTGCGCGAGGTGGCATTTGACCCTAATCGTGTGCAATATAAAATGAAAGACACAACAGTCAATGCAATATTATACGATTCTGTTTTTGTGTATGAAACCAATCCTGATAGTGCAAAATATTTGCTAACATTTTCCTATTTAGGTACAGGAAAAGGAAATTATTTGCCAACTAAAAATGCTAATAACGTTCGTGTTTATGAATGGATTTCGCCAGTCAATGGTGTGCCACAAGGTAGCTATGAACCATTGATACTATTGGTAACGCCAAAAAGTCAATTGCTATTCACATTTGGAGCCGATTATCAAATAGATAATAAAACGAAAGTACGTGCAGAAATGGGCTTTTCAAATTATGATAAGAATTTGTTTTCACCAATTGGAAAAAAAGAAAATAAAGGCTACGCAGCAAATGTACAATTGCAGCGAATCGATTCCTTTAAGCATAAAATTGTATTTACAAATGCCTTAAATTATGAATTTAAATCGTCGAATTTTCAACAAGTAGAACCATATAGAAATGTTGAATTTAGTCGAGATTGGAATATCAGAAATGCATTAAATTATACGGAGCATATTGCTAATTATATGACAGAGCTTAAAGATATTAAACATAATATTTCCGCTTCTTATCGTTTCTCTTCTTTCATTAGACAAAAACAATATCAAGGTTTTGAAAATAGAATACGATTTGGAATGGATTATAAGCAAGTGAAAATAGACATAGATGCTCGATTATTAAACACGCAAGATAATATGTTTAAGTCGCTTTTTTTTAGACCACAAATCAATGCATCTTATACGATTGCGAAAGCACGTGGCATTGGCTTTGGCGTAGGATTTTATCAAGAGAATAATGTGTTTAAATCTATTGCAACGAAAGAGTTGACCAATAATTCTTTTAGAAATAATAACTTGTCATTTCAGTTTTTTATGCCTGATTCTGCTAAGTGGAATTTTATGTTAGCGTATAAATATAGGAAAGATAGCAAGGTAAAAAATAATGCATTTTCTGACTCAACAACTGCACATACGGTAGAATTTAAAGGTGGTGCCAATCAACTCAAAAATCAAACTTTTAATTGGACATTTACTTATAGAAATTTATTGGTGAAAGATACAAGCATACAACAACAAGCGGAACAAACTTTTTTGGGAAGAACAGAATATGGTGCTCGTATTAAAAAAGGCGTATTGCGTTTGAATTTCATTTATGAACTAGGCGGAGGCAGAGAACGCGTACGCCAGTTTACTTATGTTGATGTTCCTTCAGGACAAGGCTATTTTAAATGGATAGACCAAAATGACAATGGCATTCGTGAATTGAATGAATTTGTTCCATCACAGTTTAATGATAGCGCACAATTTGTACGCGTATTGACTGATTTGAATGAATATGTTAATGCCAATTCAACTGCATATACACAAAATATTACCATACAACCTAAAGCAATTTGGTTTAACCAATCTGGTTTTAAAAAATTCATGTCAAAGCTTACTTTGCAGTCTTACATGCAGCTTCGACGTAAAACCTACAAAAGTAATATCGCAAAAGCGTTTAATCCTTTTGTGTTCAAAACGTCTGATTCTGCTATTATTTCATTGAATACGAATATTCGAAACTCGTTTATATTTAATGCTGGCGATCCGATTTATTCATTTTCATTCACCAATCAAATGGTGAGCGATAAAATATTATTAGTAAATGGTTTTGATACCAGAAAACGAATGGACAATATTATTGAAGCATATTATAATTTAAGCCAAAAATTCACTCTAAATCTCAAATTTATTCAATCTAAAATAGCTTTGGTTTCCGATTATTTTCAGCCTAATAATTATTTAATCCGTGCTTATTACGTTGAACCAAAATTTACATTCAATTATAAAACAATGCTACGCACTTCTGTGAATTATGGATTTACACATAAACAAAATGAAATACAGCTTGGTGGTGAACGAACATTAGCAAATAAATTAGAGTTCGAATTGCGCTATAATAAAGCGCTTAAAAACACATTAGAAGCGAAGTTTTCTTTTGTACAAGTGAAATATAATGGTGAAAATGGCACGACAAAATCATACACGATATTAGAAGGATTACAGCCTGGCTCAAATTACATTTGGAGCAGTACTTATACTCGAAATATATCACAGAATTTAGAATTGAGCCTAACCTATGAAGGCAGAAAAACAGGCACTGCCAAACTTATCAATACTGGCAGAGCACAATTACGTGCCGTGTTTTAATTTGATTTTTTCACCATTTTAAAATAAAAATGCCATTATTGGAAATAATGGCATGCTATATATTTTTATAAAAAAACTAAGCTAACAATCCTTGATAAGTGCTTGGTCTGCGTTGTTCTAATATCGTTGATCTTTCGTTTTTAAATTTATTGATGTATGCAGCATCAGTATAATGTCTGATTGTAAGAATGGTCAAATTCTCATCGATAACGAAGTTAAATTTATCTTGCAGCGCATCTTTTACTTTTGCTATTTTTTCTGGAATATTATCTACTACTGCTTCAAAGGAAATAGCACCTTGTTGCATCATATTTAATTTTAAATTTGCTTTGAAAAAGGAAGAAAATATTTCTGCAATCACTTCGTCTTCTACAAATGAGAAATTTTTTGTGTGTAATGTAATTAAAGCCTGATTGTTTTTTACAATTCTGATTGGCGGTAAATTTTTATCATTTCCGCCTACAACAGTTCCTTTTCCATCAGGATGAATGAAAGATTTTACCAACAAAGGAATGCCTTTATTTTGTAATGGTTTTATCGTTTTTGGATGAATAACGGTAGCACCATAAAATGTCATTTCTACTGCTTCATTAAATGAAATTTCGTCGATAAATACAGCATCTTCAAATACACGTGGATCGCCATTCATAACGCCTGGCACGTCTTTCCAAATAGTTTGATGTTCTGCATCTAACATGTTTGCAAAAATAGCTGCTGTGTAGTCAGAGCCTTCTCTGCCTAATGTCGTTGTGCAGTTTTCTGCTGTGCAACCAATAAAACCTTGCGTAACAGCTATGCTGCCATCTATCATTTGTTTTACTTTCGCATTCATGAGTTCCTGTGTTTTATTCCAATCAACTACAGCTTCTCTGTACGTGTCGTCAGTTTTCATCACATCACGAACATCTAGCCAAGTATTATTGATGCCTATTTCATTCATATATGCACTTAAGATAACAGAAGAAATTAACTCGCCTTGTGATACGATTTGGTCATACACATAATTATAACTTTCTTTTCTTTTTTCTTCTAATTGCCAATCTACTTCAGCATAAATATTTTGTAAACTGTCAAATACTTTGTGCGTATCATTGCCAAATAAATCAATACAAATTTGATGATGATTTTTTTTCACCACATCAAATGCTGCTTTTGCATCTGTGTCATTAAAATAGGCTTTTATAACTTCTTCTAATGCGTTTGTGGTCTTTCCTGTTGCAGATACAACAACCACTAAATTTTTTTCACCATATTTCTGAATAATTGATGCTACGTTTTTAATTCCTGCAGCATCTTTCACTGATGCACCTCCAAATTTGAATACTTTCATTACTGTAAATTTTCTTTTTCTATTTTTATATCAATCCAACTTGCATCTTTTACAATTGGATATTTTTCGTAAAATTTAATGGCATTTTCATTCCAATCTAACACTTGCCATTTCATCAAACTCACTCGTTCTTCTTTTGCTATATTAATTAATTCGTCAACTAATTTCTTGCCAATACCATGTTTGCGATATGCTTCTTTCACGATTAAATCATCTAAGTACAACATAGCACCTTTCCAAGATGAATAGCCGAAATAATACATCGCCATTCCTACAATTTGAGCTTCAATTTCTGCAACAATAACATGGAAGTGAGGCTGTTTTGCCGTGCCATCTTGAATGAATTTCTCTAATGAATTACTTGGCTGATTCGGCTCTTTCTCAAATATTGCTAATTCTTTAATAAGCGCATAAACCGCCGTTAAGTCTGCCGGTTCTGCCTTTCTTATTAGAATTTTTGTCTCCATTTTTAAAATTGGACTGCTAAGATACTTATTTCAAAGAAGTTGATAAGCTAATGGCTATTAAGGAATAATTAAAATGAATGCAAAAATTTGATATTTTTCGAGTTCTACTCTCTATCTTTGTTGCAATATTTATATTTATGCGTCTGATAACTTTTGATGAATTTATAGCGGCAAGACAACACGAATTGCCTGATGCTACTGGTGAGCTAACGGGTTTGCTTCGCGATATTGGTTTGGCAGCAAAAATTGTGAATAGAGATTTAAGTAGAGCTGGACTAGTTGATGCTATATTAGGCGATGCAGATAGCATAAATGTGCAAGGCGAAGACGTGAAAAAATTAGATATTATTGCAAATGAAGTGTTGAAAAAATGTCTGCAAAATAGTGGTGAATGTTGTGGTATTGCCAGCGAAGAAGAAGAAGATTTTGTTGCATTTGACAATAGAAAAAATGCAAAATATGTCGTTTTATTTGACCCTTTAGATGGCTCGAGTAATATTGATGTGATTGCTCCTGTAGGCACTATATTTTCTGTTTTTGCTCGTTTGTCAAAAAAAGGTGACTTGTGCACTTTAGACGATTTTTTACAGCCAGGACACAAACAAGTTGCTGCAGGTTATGTTATTTATGGTTCTTCAACAATGTTAGTATATACAACTGGTGATGGTGTAAATGGTTTTACATTGGATCCTACAATTGGCGAATTTTGTTTGTCGCATAGTAATATTAAAACACCATCAACTGCAAAGACATATTCCATTAATCAAGGGAATTTTAATTCGTTTTCTGATAAAGTAAAAAGCTTTGTCGATTACTGTCAAGACAGCACAAATAAAAAGGCGTATTCACTTCGATACATTGGCTCGATGGTTGCAGATTTTCATCGCAATCTTTTAAAAGGTGGCATTTTTATTTATCCAGCTACAAAAGACGCTCCTGGTGGCAAGCTTCGATTGATGTATGAATGCAATCCCTTAGCATTTTTACAAGAACAAGCAGATGGAACTGCGAGTAATGGAACGCAAAGAATTTTAGACATTATTCCAGAAAAATTACACCAGCGCACTGTCGTTTATGTCGGTTCGCAATCATTGGTAGAGATGCTCCTATAAGAAGCTTTTTATTACACAGAAAATAATAATCTGTGTCCTTTTTTACTTTCGTCGAAAATGCCTTTGTTATATACAAGATGTCCATTGACAAATGTTTGATTTATTTTGCCATAAACACTTATATTTTCCAAAGGACTCCAAGCGCATTTATACAAGATATTTTCTGTTGAAATAGACCAGCGTTGATGAATATCTACTATGGCAATATCTGCATAGTAACCTTCACGCAAATAGCCGCGATTCTTTATTTTAAAACACTCAGCAGGAGCGTGGCACATTTTTTCAATTATTTTTTCTAGAGAAATTTTTTGTTGATGGTAGAAGTCTAACATCATATTCAAACTATGTTGAACCAATGGCAAGCCAGATGGTGCTGTTAGGTAAGGATTATTTTTTTCTTGTAATGTATGCGGCGCATGATCAGTAGCAATGACATCTAATTTATCATCTAATAATGCTTGCAGTAATGCTCTTTTGTCTGATTCAAATTTTATGGCAGGATTACATTTGATTTTACTACCTAAAGCTGCATAGTCTCGTTCATCAAAATATAAATGATGCACACAGACTTCAGCTGTTATCTTTTTGTCTTTTAATGCTTGTTGATTGGAAAATAAGTCTAATTCTTTTGCAGTAGAAACATGAAAAATATGCAAACGTGTTTGATGTTTCTTTGCTAAGTCAATAGCCAGTTTTGAAGATAAATAACAAGCTTCATCGCTACGAATAATCGGATGAAAATTCATCGGAATATTCTCATTGTATAAAGATTTGAATTTTTCTGTGTGTTGCAAAATAGTTTGTTCATCTTCGCAATGAGTAACCACTATACCACCAATATTTGCAAATATTTTATTGAGAATATGCTCATCATCAACCAGCATATTTCCTGTTGATGAGCCCATAAATATCTTCAATGCTCCAATTTTAGAAAAATCTGTACGCATTACTTCATCGTAATTATCGTTAGATGTTCCCATAAAAAAAGTATAGTTCGCCAATGATGTCTGCGCTGCAATCTGATATTTTTCTTCTAATAAATTTTGTGTCAGCGCTGCAGGTTTTGTATTGGGTTGCTCCATAAATGAAGTAACACCGCCAGCTATTGCCGCCTTACTTTCACTATAGATTGTTGCCTTGTGCGTTAATCCTGGTTCTCTAAAATGGACTTGGTCATCTATAATTCCAGGAATAATATATTGGTTCGAAGCATCAATTACGATGGCTGTTTCATCGGAAATATCAGTATCAATTTTGCTGATGTATTCATCAACAATTAAAATGTCTTTTTGTTTAATTTTACCTTCGTTGACGACGTGTCCATTTTTTATTAAATATTTCATTTTGTTTCCTTTTCTCTTCCCACATTATGTCCAACAATGGCATAGTATAGAATATATAAATAACAAGGTAGCATCATTAGATAGGCAGTTTGTTTATTGTTGATTATTTCAGAAATTTTACCATATAATGGTGGCAGGATAGCACCGCCAACAATGCCCATAATTAATAATGCAGAACCCATTTTTGTAAACTTACCTAAACCATCAATTGCCAAAGGCCAAATAGCTGGCCACATGACGGCATTAGAAAATCCTAAAAGCATAAAACAAACTATTGCAACTTTTCCTGTAGTTATAACAGAAAGAACTACTAATACCATGCTTAAAATAGTCAATGACAACATTGTTTTTTGTTGTGATATGTATTTTGGAATGGCAATGATATTAAAAATATATCCAGCCAATAAAGCATAACCAGTATAGGTTGGAAAATTTTTCGCAGTGTCTAATGGAAAACCTAAATGCTCTCCGAAGTTAGCAAATGTATCATAACTGATAACTTCAACGCCTACATAAAAGAAAATTGCTAATGCTCCTAATAGCAAGTGTGGAAATTGGAAAATACTAGTTTTTTCTGCTGTTGTTAAACCAACTTTTTGATTTTCATTTTCTGGTTCTTGTTCTTCCTTTATTTCTGGCATTTTTACAAAATATATAGCAATTGCTAAAAGCGCTAAAGTAATAGCTAAAATTGTATAAGGTTGAATAACTCGTGCTGCTAATGCATCTAATTCTATTGCTTTCTGCGTAGCATCTAAGGTTAATAGTTTTGCTTTTAGTATATCAGCATCTTTTAAAGCAATAGAACCCAAAACATAGATAGCACAGATACCAGCAATTTTATTGCAAATTCCCATGATAGATATTCGCTGTGCAGCACTTTCTATAGGTCCTAAAATGGTGACAAATGGATTGGCAGCAGTTTGCAATAATGCTAAGCCTGTTCCAATAATAAACAAGCCTAATAGAAAAATATTATAGGTGCGCGTTTGTGCCGCAGGTATAAATATTAATGCACCAATTGCCATAATCATTAATCCTAAAGACATGCCATTTTTAAATCCTGTTTTGCTTAATATCATAGACGATGGAATGGCCATAATAAAATAGGCTGCAAAAAATGCAGTCGCTACATAATATTGCTGTGCCTCATTAAGCTCACATGCAATTTTTAAATAGGGTATTAATGTGCCATTTGCCCACGTAATAAATCCAAAAATGAAGAATAAGATACCGATAATCGTGATTTGATAAGCGACAGATGCATTTTTATTTTCAGTCATATAGTTGTTTTAAGTGATGTTGATTCAAATATACAAAACACAATTTTTCATAGTACATAAAGTTATCAATACGCTGTTAGGTAAAACTATTTTATTTTGGAGGCATTTGCTTATATTTACCAATTAATTATTGCGCCATCTGATGAAAAAATTACTTTTTATATTGTCGATTTGCATATTGCCATTTTTTATACAAGCTCAAGGTACTTATATTCCTATTGGCTCAGAGACGAATCGCTATTTGCAACGATTAGAAATTAAAACAGGATTAGTAAAAGGATTTCATACTTCTAATAGACCTTACGATAGAAAAATGTCTATTGATTATATCAATAGCATCGACTCATTAAGTGATATGGATGTTGATGATTTAACGGAAATGGATAAAAAAAATATTGATTATTTGTATAAAGATAATTTTGAATTTGATGATTTTCATACGGAAATGACGGAATCGCCGAAGTTGAAATTTTTATGGAAACATCCTGCTCATTTTATCAGTGTTAAAGTTCCACATTTTGCCTTGGCCGTAAATCCAGCTATTCAAATAAGACTAGGTGGCTCTTTTAAAGACGAGCCTACAAAGAAAGATAAATTCAGATATTTTACATCGAAAGGTTTTGAAATTAGAGGTCAGGTCGATGATATTTTCGGATTTTATGCTTTGTTTTTATCAGAACAAGGTAATTATCCTAATTATATTCGTGATTATGTCAAACAAATCGGCACACCGCCAAGTGCTGGCTACTGGAAACAATACAAACGCGATGGTTATGATTATTTCTTAGCAAAAGGATATGTAACTATTTCACCAAGCAAGCATTTTCACATGCAATTTGGTTATGACAATAATTTTATTGGCGATGGCATTCGTTCAACATTTTTATCAGACTTTGGCGCTAACTATTTATTCTTGAAATTAAATACGAATGTTTGGAAATTTAATTATCAGAATATTTTTGCGGAGATGACAAAATACTATAAACAATCTGGCGCAGATAGATTGTTGACAAAGAAGTACATGGCAATGCATCATTTAAGTATCAACTTAACAAAAAATGTAAATATTGGCGTTTTTGAAAGTGTTGTTTTTAGACGTGAAAATAATTTCGAACTACAATACTTAAATCCAATTATATTTTATCGTTCAATTGAGCAAGCTTTAGGCTCGCCAGACAATGCTTTTATTGGATTTGATTTTAAAGTGAACATACCAAAACATGTTCAAATCTATGGCCAGCTTTTATTAGATGAATTTAATTTCAAAAAAGAATTTAGCACGCCAGGGAAAAGTAAAGTTTATAGCTTGTTTCATCCAAGAAAATGGTGGGGAAATAAGTTCGCAGCACAATTAGGTATTAAATATATTGATGCGTTTGGCGTTGATCATCTCGACCTACAATTAGAAGCTAATATGGCACGTCCTTATACTTATTCTCATTATGATACCATCACATCTTGGACGCATTATAACCAACCTTTATCACATCCATTAGGTGCTAATTTCAAAGAATTAATTTTTCAAGTGAATTATCAACCTTTGCAAAAATTATTTCTATCGTCGAGATTTATTTACACTAATAAAGGCGAAGATAATGACACAACAAACTGGGGCGGCAATCCTTTAAAAGTATATGGCACATTTGAACGCGAATATGGCAATGTTACAGGACAAGGCGTAAACGCAAAAACTTTCTATGTTGATTTCGTTGCCACTTATGAAGTATGGCATAATATTTTTGTCGATTTAACGTATGTCTATCGCAAGAAAAAAAGTCAAGATGTCGCACGTAATATGCAGACACACTATTTGAATTTAAACATGCGTTGGAGTATTCCTTACCGAAGATTTGATTTTTAAAAGTTTACATAAATTATTACCAAGTATTAGATAAACAGTTTTAAGTTGAGTTAAGGATATCAAAGTAAGCTTATTTCCTTACAAACTCTATGCTGATGCCAATATCATCACTTAAGGTCGAGTAAGAAATTGTATAATTTATCTCTTTATTTTCCTTATTGCGTATGCTTCCATTCCAAAAAGGTTTTTCTACATCTGTCTCTATTTTATTTCCATACAATGCTGTAAAATGCTCATTTAATGCTGTGCTTAATGCATCAACTTGTGCACTGTCACTTAGAAAAACATCTGTTGTTATGATATCTAATTGATTGTTTTCATCAAAAAAATAATTGACATTAGCATATTCAGAAAAGAGAGTGGAATCTTTTGGAAAAGAGAATTCATAAAACAAATGATCTACAGTAGCGTCATACAACTTTGCCGTTTCAGATTTCTTTATTTCGTCAACAGAATATCCAAACATGGCATTTCTATAAACAAAAGCATTATTAGCTTTGAATAATGGAGAAAAATAAGGAGATGCATATTCTTTATTGGACTTGTTTTCATTTTTACATGATATTGCACCATATAAAACAATGCTTATTAGTAAATAAAAAATCGGATTTACTTTTCTACTTTTATTCATTATAATTCATTGTACATGGTTTCCAAAAACTTTCTGATATTTTTTAATCTTGCAACAATTTCGGCATTTGTATTTTCTTTTTCACCTTTTGCCGATGCTAATCCTTCTTTCAATTTCTTTTTTGCGCCATCTAAAGTATAGCCTTTTTCTTTTACTAAATGATAGACTAAGCTAAAGTTTTCTATGTCTTTCTTAGAATATAATCTGTTTCCTTTCTGCGTTTTGCGTGGTTTTAATATATCGAATTCTGTTTCCCAAAATCGAATTAATGAAGTGGCCACTTTGAATTGCTTTGCTACTTCACTAATGGTGAAATACATTTTCTCTATTTCTTTGTCTTTATATGGCATCTGTAAATATTGAATAATTTTTTTTTGTTTTTAGTCAAATGCTTGATTGCTTTGCTCGGCAATTTTAAGCATTTGTGTGTATTGTTCTGGTGTCAAATCGTTGAAAAAATAATTGACAGGGTCGATTTTAATTCCATTTTTCATTACTTCATAATGGCAATGTGGACCTGTACTTTTACCAGTACTTCCAACTAAAGCAATGGTTTGTCCGCGTTTTACTTTCGTGCCAGCACGCACTAATATTTTACTATTGTGTGCGTATAATGTTTCATAGCCATAACCATGTTTTATGACCACTTTATTGCCATAACCATCACCTTGTGAGCCAGCAATTTCTACGACGCCATCACCAGTGGCATAAACAGGCGTGCCTGTTTCTGCTGAAAAATCTAAACCAGCGTGCATACGTGGTGTTTTATAAACAGGATCGATGCGATAGCCAAATCCTGAAGCAATACGTTTCAAATCTTTATTGGAAACAGGTTGTATAGCAGGAATACTTGCCAACATGATTTCTTTATTTTTAATTAAATTAGCAAGTTCATCATAAGACTTAGATTGCACATATACTTTTTTCTCAATGCTTTCTAGCTTTTTTAATGTGCTTGTTAATATTTCTGATTCTGGTAAATTTTTGAGCTGTGCGTATATTTTTGATGTATTGATGCCACCTTTTCGTAAGTCATCAGGCAATGGCTCTGACTCAAAAATTACACGATAAATATTATCATCACGGTCGCCTAAATCTTCGATTACTTTATTTAATTCATCTATACGCTTATCTAATATTTCATACTTTTCCTGCATTAATTTCACCTCGTTTTTACGGCTTTGTTCCTCCGGATTATCGAAAGCGCTATAGCCTAAAACCATTGCTAAAAAGCCAAAGAAAAATGCTGATGTAAAAAAGCCTGTAACTCGTAAAATACGCTGACCAATACTGATTTTGTATTTCTCGTATTTTAGTGTGTTGGGATTATAATAATATTTTTCTTTTTGCATAAAAAGAATCAATGTTCAAAGATAGCATTAATCTAATACTTTTCAAAAATAGTAAAAATGCTTGTTAATCAATCGATATTGATTGAGTATTTTATCGTTGTGAGATGATTGTACATAACTTATTGTTGTGTAGTATATTTTGAAATGCTACTTTTAATGCATGTCAAAAAAGAAGAAAATAAATAAAGACAAACAAGGTAGTAGTCATAAACGCAACAAAAAAGATACGAAAGTTAATCATAATGCTTTTACTGTTGGTGAAGAAATGATAGGTGTTATTGATGTGGCTCGAAGTGGAGATGCATTTGTAGTTATTGATGGAAAAAAGAAAGATTTTTTCATACATAGAAAAAATACAAACCGTGCATTTGATGGTGATACTGTAAAAGTAATGCGCTTACATAAGCCAACTTCAACGAGACCTGAAGGTATTGTAAACGAAATTATCAAAAGAAGTAGAACTCATTTTATAGGTGTTGTCGAACGTATAAATGATACTTGTTTTGTTGTGCCAGATAACACAGGCATCAAATCAGATTTTTATGTGCCAGAAGCACGCTCACAAAAAGCAAAACATAGAGATAAAGTTGTCGTCGAATTTGTGGAATGGCGCGAAAAAGATAAGAATCCTATTGGTCACATCACAGAAATATTAGGCAATGCCGGCAGCAATGATGTGGAGATGAAATCCATATTGGTCGAAAATGGTTTTTTTACTTCTTTTCCACGTGCAGTATTAGAAGAAGCTGATGCTTTAGAATTTAAAGTCAGCAAAGAAGAAAAACAAAAACGCAGAGATTTCAGCACAATTCCAACATTTACTATCGATCCAGCAGATGCCAAAGATTTTGACGACGCATTGTCCTATAGAAAATTAGAAAATGGCTTGCACGAAGTAGGCGTACATATTGCCGATGTATCTCATTATGTAAAAGAGCATGCAGCCATGGAAAAAGAAGCATTTAAACGCGCTACTTCAGTTTATTTAGTTGATAGAGTAGCGCCTATGTTTCCGGAGCGTTTGTCCAATATTATTTGCTCTTTGCGACCGAATGAAGATAAATGTTGCTATGCTGCTGTTTTCCAATTAGATGATAAAGCCAATGTAAAAGATATTTGGTTTGGCAGAACGGTAATTCATTCACAAAAAAGATTTACGTATGAAGAAGCACAAGAAATTTTAGAAGGCAATGACGGTGTTTTTAAAGATGAATTATTGCAATTAAATACTTTGGCGCATATCTTACGTCGCGAGCGGTTCAAGCATGGCTCTATTGGTTTTGAAGCGCCAGAAACCAAATTCAAATTAGATGACAATGGCAAGCCAATTGGCGTGTATGTGAAAGAGCGTAAAGACGCGCATTTGCTAATTGAAGATTTTATGTTGCTGGCAAATAAAGCAATTGCGACGTATATTGGAAAAGAGCGTAATAAAAATGGAAAAATTCCATTTGTGTATCGTGTACATGATTTGCCGAATGAAGAAAAGTTAATCGATTTTCAATTATTTGCACAAAAATTTGGATATAAAATTCAATTTGATAATCCAAAGCAAATTGCACGGGAACTGAATCGTTTAATGAAAGAAATTGAAGGAAAGCCAGAACAAGCTGTGCTGCAACAATTAGCAATCCGATGCATGGCAAAAGCCATATATACAAGCAATAATATCGGACATTATGGTTTAGGTTTTGAATATTATACACATTTTACTTCGCCAATTCGACGATATCCTGATGTAATGGTGCATCGTTTATTAGACAAGATTTTAAATGATAAAAAATTACCTACTGTTGATGAAATTGAATATCAATGTAAACACAGTAGCGAACGCGAACGCGCTGCGGCTGATGCAGAACGTGCATCCGTTAAATATAAAATGGCGGAGTTTATGTTGGATAGAATTGGTGAACATTTTGAAGGTGTGATTTCAGGCGTAAAAAATTGGGGAATTTATGTAGAGTTGCCACAATACAATTGCGAAGGATTAGTACGCACAGAAACGATGCGCGATGATATCTATATTTTTGATGAACGAAAAATGAGAATGATAGGCAAGCGATACGACAAAACATATCAGCTTGGCGATGCTGTTGAAGTAAAACTTACAGCTGTTGACATTGAAAAGAAAACAATAGACTTTGAGTTGGTAACTTCAAAAAGCAATAAGTTGTTGATATAAGTTGACAGATATTAGCTTATATATTTTTAAACGCATTTTCGAAATCTGCGATAACATCTTCGATGTTTTCCAAGCCGACTGAAACACGTATTAAACCGTCAGTAATGCCATATTGATATCTTTGTTCTCGCGGTACATTTACATGACTTGTTGATGCAGAGTGTGTCACCAAAGTATCAGCAGTGCCAAGTGTTGCTGTGAGTGTGCAAAATGTAATGCCTCGCATAAAATTCATACCTGCGTCTAAACCACCTTTGAGCTCAAAGCTAAGCATTCCTGTAAAACCATTCATTTGTGCTTTTGCCAATTCGTGATTCTCATGTGTTTCCAGTCCTAAGTAATTAACTTTTTCTACTTCAGGTCGCTGGCTTAAAAAACGAGCTAAATGCATAGCATTTTTTTGATGTTGCTCCATGCGTAATGCCAATGTTTTAACGCCATTATTTAATAAAAATGCATCGAAAGGTGAGCAAACAGCACCAATCATTTTTTGAATTCCGTAGGCTCTTTTAAATAATTCTCCATCTTCCACACCAATTAACACGCCTGTAGTAGCTGTGCCATGTCCATTTAGAAATTTGGTGGAAGAATGTACCACCATGTCAATTCCATATTTTAATGGTTGTTGTACGTATGGCGTGGCAAATGTATTATCGACAATAGTTTTGACGCCTAAATTTTGAGCGATTGCTGCTAAGCCATCAATATTATAACAAGCTAATGTAGGATTTGCTGGTGTTTCTATATACATTAATTTAATTTTTTCATCGTTGATGATTGCATCTTCAACAAAATTTAAATCTGTAAAATCGGCATAAATTGTTTCGATGCCATAATCTTTCAAAAAAGAAACCATGAGCTCGTTTGTTGTGCCATATAAATTACCTTGTGTAATGATTTTATCGCCAGCTTTTACAAACGATAGAATTCCTGCAGAAATGGCAGCCATACCTGATGAAAATAACAAGCCAAAAACAGATATATCGTCCAATCCAAATGCTTCTAATGCAGCAATTTTATCGGCCACAAATCTTACAGTCGGATTGCCTAAGCGAGAATAGGTGTACACATCTTTATTTTTACCGCCACTTTTGAAAAAATCGAAAGCTGCTTCTAAATTTTCATAGGCAAATGTTGAGGTGGCATATATTGGAGGTATATGCGCTGAAAGTCCATCAATTAAAGGATCTTTCACACAAATAGAATGAAATCCTTTCTTGAAATTACTAGTGTTGTTCATGCTCAAATGTAAAGAATATTATAAAAACAAACAATTTTTTACCGTTTACTCATTCAAATCGTCCAAATACTAACTATAATATTACTTTATGATATTAAGATATAGTTTTGAAAGGTGAATGAAATCATAAAACTATGTAAAGCTGTTGTGAAACAACTACTTGATTTTATTTCATAAAGACTGGTTAGTTAATTTATTATAGAGACGACAGCAATGTCGTCTCTAACATTTTTATCGAATACGTTTTGGCAAAGTTTTACGAAAATCGTTGATATTTACTTGTATCTTGTAATCATCATTCCAATATTGATCGAAGTCTTTGGCTTGCAGGCTGCGTTTTTGTCTTACTAAATTTTCATACGAATTTTTGTTGAGCATTTGTTCTATCCAAAGCGCATATTCAAATTCTCCCATTTGCATTTCATGTTCATTTTCAAATAATGCTTGTTTTGCTGCTTGTAATATTTTTGTTAAAGAAGTGTTTTTTTTAGATTCTTTGATTGATTGGAATAATTGCAATAATGCGGTTTCAATTTTTGTAGAATTTCCTTTGCGTACACTGGCAATTTCTTTTTCAAGTGCATTTTGTAAATAGATGACAGCGTCAATTTCATGTTCATCTAAGTGCGCTAAAATTTGTAATATTGTATAATTTATTTTATTGTAATCATCGATGTGCACCCAATGTTCACGTATTTTGCGCATACAATAAAAAAATTGCTTGTAGTCTTTAGCACCTAAAACAATTTCAGCACAGTTGCCATAAAAAATCCATTTACTGCGTGAGTCGATTTGCTCTGTATTTTCTATCCAATAAATAATGTCTTTTACGACAGTTTTACCTTCTTGGAAACGGCCAGAAACATTATATAAGTAGGATTGTAGCGACGCCAAACTCCATTCTACTTTATATTTTATTTCAATATCGTTGTGTATTATTTCTAAATATTTTTTTTGAATGTCAATCCATTTTAAAGCTTCTGAGAAATTTAATAAATTAATTTCGCTCAAACATAAATTATGTATGGCAGATGGCAATTGGTAAGGATTGCTTGCATTTATTGATGGATTATGTGTGTGTAATTCAATAAGTTTTTTGCAATAAAAATTTTGTAATTTCTTATCATCTGTATGATTGTAATAGAATACTAAACTTTCTATTGCATAGATTTTAGCAATTGTACAGTCAGCATTGTTTAACAAATTATCGATTTCACCTTTTATAGTTTCGTAGAATTGTTTGTCTTTGTTAGTTTTAATATATCCGATTCTGTTTTTGGATTCTAATAATTGCATGACTTTATGTCGAGCAGTTTGCGTGTCTATAAAATTCTTAAATACATTTACTTTTTCCAGCCAAAAATTTTCTAAATCGATATTGTTGTATCCTTGCAATCTGGTGGATACAATAATTTTATTTTGATAGGAGAGAAGCAAGGTTAAAAATTCAAATCGCTCATGTTCAAAAGCCATTTTTTTTGCTTTTTCCAACTCATTTATAGCTTGTTCAAATAAAGCTTTTTGCAGTAAGATTTCAATATTTTGCGTCTTTTCGATGAGTATAGTGTCAACAGAATTTTCTGTTCTATAATCTTTTAATACTTTTAGAATTTGTTGGTATAGATAATATTTTGTTTCTGCAAAATTCTTTTTTAAATATTCATCAGTCAACTTTTGCCTTATTTTCTTTTCATCATATTGCGATTCTTTTTCTAAGATGGAGAATAATAAAACATGTTTAGGCGTTTTAGTTGCTGTGGCAAAATAGAGTTTAAAATATCTTTTTTCAGATTTATTTAAAGACTGAATTAATTCATATACATAATCATTTTTTGGCATATTACTGTGGTGTTTCCATTTGCTAAATTATAATTATTTTAATAATTTTGTAAGCTAATTTGTCTTATGCGAACACGCTCTACTTATATTTTTCTTTTTGTTTTAATGATCTTGATTGGTGCTTATCTATATGCCAGTCACAAAATGGTAATTTACAATCATTCAGGTTATTCAATAGAAACGATTCGTGTTGAATCTGAGTTTATGAAACGAGAAATTAAAGCAGTGAAAAATGGCGAAAAAATAAAATTTTCCTTGTTTTCGCCATTTGATAAAAAGGTGAGCATTAAAGTGCGTCAACAAAATGGCATCAAAAGTATTGTTTTTCATTTGCAAGGCTTTTTGTTGGGCGAAGACTTAAACCAAGTCGAAATTGTAGAAAATGGCATTAAGCATGGTGCTTTAGGCTTGTAATTGCAACAATGCTCGCAAAAGAAATACTAGGCCAACACACATTAAAATACCAAATAAATAACGATTGAATTTTGTTGTTGGTATCATCTTGCGAATTTTATTTCCAATATGTGTTGCTAATAATAAAAAAGGCAAACAAATTAAGTAATAATACACTACTGTTTTGTTTAATAATCCTGCGCTTAATTGCCCAATTAAAATAAAAACATCATTTGGCAAAAAGTAGCCTTGTAACGTGCTCACAAATTGTAATTGTGTCCAGCCACTTAAAGTTCCGTAGATAGCCACAGCTGGACCACCTGTATTAAATGCGCCACCTAAAATGCCTGCTATAAATCCAAAAAAATATACAGAAAATGATGGAATTATTTGTGTAATGGCATCTTTTTTTATATACAAATTATATACAGAAACACTAGTAATAATAAGGCCTAGAATAATCTTTATGATATTTTCATTGCCATATTTTAAAAAATAAATGCCGAACGGAATCCCACAAACAGAGGCGAGCAATAACTTCAAGGCAGCACGCCACTGAATGTCATTTCTGTGTTTTATAAATAATACAAGTGCTAAAGTAGTGCCATTCATTGTCATTAATGGTGTTGCCGTTTTTATGCCAATAATTAATGTTAGAAAAGGCATGCTGAAAAGCGCGTCACCAAATCCAAACGTACTATATATTAGCGAACCTAAAAAAATAATAGAAATGATATAAACTTCAATTGGCACTGCTAAAACATTCCTTTTTTGCTATTAATTTCTCTTTCATAAGCTTCATCAACAGCGAGTTCAAAACCATCTGCAGCCTCCGTTGCCAAGATATCGCACCTATTGTTTTCTATATTGCTAGAGTGACCTTTTACCCAAACAAATCGAATGTTTTGGTATGCATAC
>WBZL01000297.1_pt1 | contig 54782 bp, 44 predicted proteins | sample 5204291 | NCBI WGS metagenome assembly WBZL01 (sample SAMN12344345, study PRJNA552823) | activated sludge metagenome | biome: Activated sludge suspended growth; feature: Nitrification reactor; material: Wastewater; isolation source: activated sludge from nitrification reactor of wastewater... | reverse complement strand
GCGAGGCGGCATAGACCTCGGCCGCCACCATCTCGTTGGGAACCTCGGCGACCAGCGCGGCGAGGTCGAGCGGGCGACGCAGTTCGGCGATCATGAACTGCTTCTCCTCCTCGCTCAGGCCGTCGGTGCCGATGCGGCCGACGATGCGCTGGATCTCGTCCTCGCTCACTTCGCCGTCGGCCTTGGCCGCCGAGATCATCGCGCGCACGATCAGCTCCGCGGTCGCGGGCTCGGTCATGGTTTCGAGTTCGGGGGCGGCGAAGCCCGCCGTGTCGGGTGCCATCGCGGCCTGCGCGCGGCGGCCGTCGGTCCAGTTCTTCAGCGCCGCCATCGCGATGGTGGCGAGGATGGCCATGCCGGCGTTGCCGCCGCCGCTGCGCGTGCCCGTGCCGCCCCCGGCGCTGCCTCCGAGCAGGCCGCCGAGCAGATCGCCCAAGCCGCCTCCGCTCGTGCTGCGGCCGCCACCGAGCGCGCCGCCGAGGATCTCGCCCAGGCCTCCCATCCCGCCCGCCGCGGAGCCGCCGCGGCCGCCGCCCAGCACGCCACCCAGCAGATCGCCCAGGCCGCCGCCCGCGCTGCCAGCTGTGCCGCCCGCCGCCTGTCCGCCGAGAATGCCTCCGAGCACGTCTCCGATACCGCCCGCGCCCATGGCGTGGTCGAGGCGCGAACGGCCCTGCTGGCCCATGCCTTGCTGAAGGATCTGGCCGAGGATGTTTCCGAGGTTCATGGCGGACTCCCGTTCATGATGTGAAGGTCCCATTGTATCGGTGTGCGGGCAGCGGGCGTCCTGCCCATCGCGGGCGCGTGCGGAGCTGCGGCGCGCGACGTCGTTCCCGCGTTCGGCGTCCGGGCTCCTCGCCGGGGTTGGGGTGTGCCGGCAAGCCGAATTCGTCCGCCGAATTCGTTAGAATCGAGCCTTTGCGCCGGACGGCGCGCGCCGACCACGTCACCCTGAAGGACTGCCCACGTGAAGTATCTCTCCACCCGCGGCCACGCCGGCCAGCCCGCCAACCCGGAGTTCTGCGACATCCTGCTCGGCGGCCTCGCCCCCGACGGCGGCCTCTACCTGCCCGAGACCTATCCGCAGGTGACGCGCGCCGAGCTCTACGCCTGGCGCGGCCTGTCCTACGCAGAGCTGGCGTTCGCGATCCTGTCGAAGTTCATCACCGACATCCCCGCCGTCGACCTGAAGGCGATCTGCGCCAAGACCTACACCGCCGAGGTCTATCGCCACGTGCGCGCGGGCGGCGACGCGCGCGACATCACTCCGGTGCACTGGCTGGAGAAGGATGCCGACGGCCGCGGCCGCCTCGGCCTGCTCGAGCTGTCCAATGGCCCGACGCTGGCCTTCAAGGACATGGCCATGCAGCTGCTCGGCAACCTCTTCGAATACGTGCTCGCGAAGCGTGGCGAGACCATCAACATCCTCGGCGCCACCTCGGGCGATACCGGCTCGGCGGCCGAGTACGCGATGCGCGGCAAGCACGGCGTGCGTGTGTTCATGCTGTCGCCGCACGGCAAGATGAGCGCCTTCCAGCGCGCGCAGATGTATTCGCTGCAGGACGACAACATCTTCAACATCGCCGTCACCGGCATGTTCGACGATGCCCAGGACATCGTGAAGGCGGTCTCCAACGATCACGCCTTCAAGGCCAGGCACAAGATCGGTGCAGTGAATTCGATCAACTGGGCGCGGGTCGCGGCGCAGATCGTGTATTACTTCAAGGGCTACTTCGCGGCCACGACGAGCAACGACGAGCAGGTCGCCTTCTGCGTGCCCTCGGGCAACTTCGGCAACATCTGCGCCGGCCACATCGCCCGCCAGATGGGCCTGCCGGTGGCGAAGCTGATCCTCGCCACCAACGAGAACGACGTGCTCGACGAGTTCTTCCGCAGCGGCGTGTATCGCCCGCGCAAGGCGGCCGAGACGCACGTGACCTCCAGCCCGTCGATGGACATCTCCAAGGCCTCGAACTTCGAGCGCTTCGTCTTCGACCTGGTCGGCCGCGACCCGAGCAAGGTGGCCGCGCTGTGGGCCGAGGTCGACGCCGGGCGCGCCTTCGACCTGTCCGGCACGGACGAATTCGCCCGCATCGGCGCGTTCGGCTTCGTGTCTGGCGCGAGCAGCCATGCCGATCGCCTGGCGACCATCCGCAAGGTGTACGAGCGCTACGGCGTGATGATCGACACCCACACCGCCGACGGCGTCAAGGTGGCCTGGGAGCGCGCCGCCGACGTACCTGCGGGCGTGCCGGTGCTGGTGCTGGAGACCGCGCTGCCGGTGAAATTCGCCGAGACCATCGTCGAGGCCCTTGGGCGCGAGCCGGAGCGTCCCGCAGACCTCGAAGGCATCGAGAAGCTGCCGCAGCGCGTCGAGGTGATGGCGCCCGACGCCGACGCGATCAAGCGCTTCATCGCCCAGCGCACCTGATCGCCGGGTCCCCGTCGGCGAGCGGGCCGGCGGGGACGCCGGGACGTAAACGAAGAAAAGCCCGCGAGCGATTCGCGGGCTTTTCTTCGTCGGACGCCGCCGTCGTCGGCGGGGCCGTAATCTGGTGCCTTGGGCGAGACTCGAACTCGCACGGCTTTCGCCACTACCCCCTCAAGATAGCGTGTCTACCAATTTCACCACCAAGGCTTCGCTGCTGCGGTGTTCTGCGCCGTGGCGCCGGCCGCATCGAGCAAGGGCGCGGATCATAGCCGTGAAGCCGGGTGGGGGTCAACACCTGCCGTGTCTGATGCGAGCGCCGAGCGCGGGCGTCGTTGCGGCGACGGAAGACGGCGCTGCGGATCAGGTGCCGATGGCTTGCGGGTGGGGCTGGAAGCCGAGGCGCCCGGGGATTGCCGCACGCGCGCAGAAGGCCACGTCGACCTCGCGCCAGCGCAGTGCCGGGCCGGACTGCCCGTCGATCAGTGCGAGCAGGTCCTCGTCGCCGGCGGGCGTGCCCTCGAGCTGGCGCAGCTCGGCGGCGAAAAGCGCGAGGTCGCGGTCGTCGATCATCGCCGGACCCAGGTCGGTGGCGAGGAAGGCGCAACCGTCCGCGTCGACCAGCACCGGTCCGGTCGTGGTCGCCTCGCGTCCGGTGTGGGCGACCAGGCGGCCGTCGGGATGCAGGCGCAGGATCAGCGGTGCCGCAGCGAGTTCCACGTAGACGCGCTGCGGGCCGTTATCGACCCCCCAGTTGCCGTGCGCGTCGCCGGTGTAGTGGGCGTCGAGGAAGGCGAGCAGTCCGGGGTGGGTGATGATCTCGCCGCGCAGCCGCCAGCCGCCGCGGGCGTCGAGCGCGAGCCAGCCGTAGCAGGCCGGCACCATGGGCCAGGCGGGCAGGGCGGGCGGGTCGGAAGCGGCGGGCGCGGCAGGGGGCAGGGGGGCGCTGGCGGCCATGGGCGGACCCGCGCCCTCAGCGCTCGACGTGGCGCAGCGACAGGTCGAGCGCTCGTACGTCCTTGGTCAGGGTGCCGATCGAGATGCGGTCGACGCCGGTCTCGGCGATCGCGCGCACGCGCTCGAGATTCACGCCACCCGAGGCCTCGAGTTCGGCGCGGCCGGCATTGATAGCCACCGCCTCGCACATCTGCTCGAGCGTCATGTTGTCGAGCAGGATCATCTTCACGCCGGCATCGAGCGCCTCGCGCAGTTGCCCCAGTGTCTCCACCTCGACCTCGATGAACACGTTCGAGGGCGCGATGGCACTTGCCTGCTCGACCACCTCGCGGATGCCGCCGGCCGCGATGATGTGGTTCTCCTTGACCAGGATGCCGTCGTAGAGGCCGACGCGGTGGTTGGTGCCGCCACCGATCGCGACCGCGTACTTCTGCGCCAGGCGCAGGCCCGGCAGGGTCTTGCGGGTGTCGACGATCTTGGCGCGGGTGCCGGCCACCGCATCGACGAAGCGGCGGGTGACGGTGGCGGTGCCCGAGAGCAGCTGCAGGAAGTTGAGCGCGGTGCGCTCGGCGGTCAGCAGCACGCGTGCGCGCGCGGCGATCTCGCACAGGGTCTGCCCCGCCTTGACGCTGTCGCCGTCCTTGACGTGCCAGTGCACCACCGCCGCCGGGCTGAGCGCGGCGAACGCGGCGTCGAACCAGGCGGTGCCGCAGATGACCGCGTCCTCGCGGGTGATGACGCGGCCGCGCGCCTCGGTGTCCGGTGCGATCAGGCGCGCGGTGAGGTCGCCGGTGCCGATGTCCTCGGCGAGCGAGGCTGCGATGTTGCGCTGGATTTCGACGCGGAGCTGTTCGGAGAGCATGGGAGGACCTGCAAGGTTAGGCGGGAAGGGCGGCGGGCCGGGCGAGGCGGCGGCCAGGCACAGACGCGCCAGGCGCCGGGTGGCTGCGCCCGGTGGCGCCGCCGGGATGCTGCGATTCTAGCACCGGCGCGCTCAGCGCCCGGTCCGCGGGGAATGGGGGCCGGTGTTGCGCGGCTCGCGCTGCGCCTCGATCAGCCAGCCGTTGAAGACGCCACGGGCGGCGTCGATGGTCTCGCTCGCGCTCAACCCGACCGGACCGATGCCTTCGCGTGCGAGTCGGTCGGCTGCGGCACCGTGCAGGTGTACGCCGGCGATGAGCGCGGACTCGGGCGGCCAGCCCTGCGCGAGCAGGCCGGTGACGAGGCCGCTCAGCACGTCTCCCATGCCCGCGCTTGCCATCCCGGAGTGGCCGCTGCCGTTGATGAACCAGCGCTCGTCGGGTGTGGCGACGATGCTGCCACAGCCCTTGAGCACGACCAAGGCACGGTAGCGGCGGGCGAGTTCGAGCGCGGCACGCAGCCGGTCGGCCTGCACGCTTGCGGTGTCGCTGCCGAGCAGGCGGGCGGCCTCTGCGGGGTGGGGGGTGAGCACGGTGGCTGCGCCGCGCGTGCACAACACCCGGCGCAGCGCCGCATCGGCGGAGAGGAGGTTGAGCGCGTCGGCGTCGAGGAGCAGCGGGATCGGGCGCGCGAGGGCGTCGGCGAGCACGTTGGCGGACGCGCCCTGGGTGCCCAGGCCGGGGCCGATGGCGAGCGCGCTGAGGCGCTCGGGCAGGGTCTCGGCGCGACGCAGCATGAGCTCGGGGTGGGCGAAGTCGACCGCGGGGCCGGCGGGGTCGAGCAGGCCGACATAGACCCTTCCCGTCCCCAGCCAGAGCGCGGCGCGGCCGGCGAGTAGCGCGGCGCCGACCATGCCGGCGTTGCCGCCGAGGATGGCGGCGTCGCCGTAGAGACCCTTGTGGGTGTTGCGCGGGCGCGGCTGCAGCAGATGGCGGAACAGCGAGGATGCGATCGCGTGACCGCGCGCCGGCAGCCAGGCAGGGGCGTCGATCTCGATGCGCTGCACGCTGATCTCGCCGCAGTGGTCGGGGCCGTCGTTGGTGAGCAGGCCGGGTTTGAGGGCGATGAAGGTGGTGGTGTGGGTGGCGCGGAAGGTGGCGCCGAGCGGGCTGCCGGTGTCGGCGTCGAGTCCGCTCGGGACGTCGAGCGCCATGCGCGGGCAGGGTTGGGCGTTGAGGGTGTGGATCCAGCTCGCGTAGCGGTCTTCGATCGGGCGTCCGAGGCCGATCCCGAAGAGCGCGTCGACCACCAGGGCCCAGCCGTTGGCCGGCGCGGCGGGGAGGTCGGAGACGATGCTGCCGCCGGCGGCGAGGTAGTCGGCGTGCGCCTTGGCCGCCTCGGCCGGCAGACGCTCGGCCGCGCTGCAGAACGCGACCACTACCTCGCGCCCGGCCTGGGCGAGCTGGCGCGCCATCACGAAGCCGTCGCCGCCATTGTTGCCAGGGCCGCAGGCGATCAGGATCGGCCCGGGGCGATCCATGATCAGCCGTACCGCATCCTGCGCGGCGGCGCGCCCGGCGCGCTCCATCAGCGGCGGGCGGGCGTTCGGGATGAGTTTGTCCTCGATCTCGCGGATGCCGGCGACGGGGTAGATCGGACGCAGGGGGCTGAACATGACGGACTCCGGTGGGGGAGTCGGGATTCTACGTCCTCGGCTGCGCGCGCCCAATGCGCGCGGGCGCAATCTTGGCGGCCGGAGCGCGACCCGCGTCGCCCCTGCGCTGGCCTTCGGGTCGCTTCGGGCGACAGGCGCTCAGCCGGGCGGGCGGGGGCGGGTGGTCTCGCCGCGGATCTCGTGGAGGAGTTCGACCTTGCCGTCGTCGTCCGCACGCTCGAGGCGCACGGTGAAGCCCCACAGGCGGGCGAGGTGGCGCATGACTTCGTCGGTGCCGTCGCCGAGCGGGCGGCGGCGGAAGGGGGTGTGGCGCAGGGTGAGCGAGCGGTCGCCGCGCAGGTCGACGTTCCACACCTGCACGTTGGGTTCGCGCGCGCCCAGGTTGTACTGGTCGGAGAGGATCTCGCGCAGCTTGCGGAAGCCCCCGTCGTCGTGGATCGCGGAGACCTCGAGCTTGTCCTCGTGGTCGTCGTCGAGCACCGCGAACAGGCGGAAGTCGCGCATGACCTTGGGCGACAGGTATTGCGCGACGAAGCTCTCGTCCTTGAAGTTGCGCATCGCGAAATCGAAGGTTTCCAGCCAGTCGCTGCCGGCGATCTCGGGGAACCAGCGGCGGTCTTCCTCGTCGGGGTCCTCGCAGATGCGGCGGATGTCCCGCCACATCGCGAAGCCCAGCGCGTAGGGGTTGATCCCGCCGAACCAGCGGCTGTTGTAGGGCGGCTGCGCGACGACGTTGGTGTGCGACTGCAGGAATTCCAGCATGAAGCTGTCGGCGAGCAGACCCTCGTCGTAGAGGTGGTTGAGCAGGGTGTAGTGCCAGAAGGTGGCCCAGCCTTCGTTCATGACCTGGGTCTGGCGCTGCGGGAAGAAGTACTGCGCGATCTTGCGCACGATGCGCACCACCTCGCGCTGCCAGGGCTCGAGCAGCGGGGCGTTCTTCTCGACGAAGTAGAGCAGGTTCTCCTCGGGCTCGGGCGGGAAGCGCGCCTCGGCGCGGGCATCGGTGCGCAGTTCGTGGGCGGGCAGTGTGCGCCACAGGTCGTTGACCTGGCTCTGCAGGTACTCCTCGCGCTCTTGCTGGCGCAGCTTCTCCTTGGCGAGCGAGAGCCTGGGCGGGCGCTTGTAGCGGTCCACGCCGAGGTTCATCAAGGCGTGGCAGGAGTCGAGCAGCAGCTCGACGGCTTCCTCGCCGTGGCGCTCCTCGCACTGGGTGATGTAGTTCCGCGCGAACAGCAGGTAGTCGATGATGGCGTCGGCGTTGGTCCAGGTGCGGAACAGGTAGTTGCCCTTGAAGAAGCTGTTGTGGCCGTAGGCGGCGTGGGCGATCACCAGGCCCTGCATGGTGAGCGTGTTCTCCTCCATCAGGTAGGCGATGCAGGGGTTGGAGTTGATCACGATCTCGTAGGCCAGGCCCATCTGCCCGCGCTTGTACCCCTTCTCGGTGGCGAGGAAGTGCTTGCCGAAGGACCAGTGGTGGTAGTTGACCGGCATGCCCACCGAGGCGTAGGCGTCCATCATCTGCTCGGCGGTGATGATCTCGACCTGCACCGGGTAGGTGTCGAGCTTGTAGTGCGCGGCGGCCCGGGCGATCTCCTCGTTGTAGCGGTCGATGGCCTCGACGGTCCATTCCGAGCCGGAGGGGAGCGGAGCCTTGGCGGCGCGGCCGCGCGTGCGGGGGCGGGGGGTCTTCATGCGATCGTCTTCTTGAACAGTTCGCGGAACACCGGGTAGATGTCGGCCGGCGACTCGATGCGCTGCATCGCGAAGTTGTCGTGCGCGGCCTCGAGCTTGGCGTACTCGCGCCACAGGTTCTGCGGCTCGCCGGCGGTGATCTCGACGTAGGCGAAGTACTGGCACCAGGGCAGGATCTCCTTGCCGAGCAGGCGCCCGCACACCGGCGAGTCGTTGTCCCAGTTGTCGCCGTCGGAGGCCTGGGCGCCGTAGACGTTCCACTGCCCGTTGGCGTAGCGCTCGCGCAGGATGTTGCGCATCAGCTCGAGCGCGCTGGAGACCACGGTGCCGCCGGATTCGCGCGAGTGGAAGAATTCGTCCTCGTCGACTTCCTTGGCCACGGTGTGGTGACGGATGAAGACGACCTCGATGTGCTCGTAGCTGCGCGTGAGGAACAGGTAGAGCAGCATGAAGAAGCGCTTGGCCATGGACTTGCGCTCCTCGTCCATCGAGCCGGAGACGTCCATCACGCAGAACATCACCGCCTGGGTGGTGGGGCGGGGCTCCTTGACGCGGTTGTTGTAGCGCAGGTCGAAGCGGTCGATGAAGGGGATGCGTTCGATGCGCGCGCGCAGCGCGGCGAGTTCCTCGCGCAGGTCGCGCACTTCCTCGCTGTCTTCGCCGGCGCGCGCGAGCGCTTCGTCGAGTTCCTGCTGCAGCGCGCGGATGCGTGCAGCCCAGGGCGAGCCGAGCGCGAGCCTGCGCCCGAGCGCTCCGCGCATCGAGCGCACGATGTTGATGTTCGCGGGCACGCCATCGGACGTGAAGCCGGCGCGCCGCGTCTTGTAGTCGGTGACCTTGGCGAGCTGGGTGCGGATCAGGCGGGGGAGCTCGAGGTCCTCGAAGAAGAGGTCGAGGAACTCCTCGCGCGAGAGCTGGAAGACGAAGTCGTCCTCGTGCTCGCCGTCCTGGCTCGCCTTGCCCTTGCCGGCACCGTCGCCAGCGCCACCGAGTGGGCGCTTGATGCGGTCGCCGGTGCTGAACTGGTCGTTGCCGGGGAAGACCTGCTCCCAGATGCCGCCCTTGCCGTGGTGCAGAGAGGGCTCGGAGAGATCGCGCGCAGGAATGGAGATCTGCTCGCCGTTCTCCAGGTCGCGGATGGAGCGGCCGTGGATCGCCTCGGATACCGCCTTGCGGATCTGCTGCTTGAAGCGGCGCATGAAGCGCTGGCGGTTCACCGCGCTCTTGTTCTTGCTGTCGAAGCGCCGATCGATGATGCGGACCATGTCTCCTCCCGGTGTCCGCGTCCGGCCAGGCTCCGCGCAGCGATGGCGCGGGCCGGGCCGGACCGTGGCTCGCGAATCAGGACGCCTTGCGCACGCGCAGGTACCACTCGCAGAGCAGGCGCACCTGCTTCTCGGTGTAGCCCTTGTCGATCATGCGGTCGACGAAGTCCTGGTGCTTCTTCAGCTCGTCGGCGCTGGCCTTGGCGTTGAAGCTGATCACCGGCAGCAGATCCTCGGTGTTGGAGAACATCTTCTTCTCGATCACCGCGCGCAGCTTCTCGTACGAGGTCCAGCTCGGGTTGCGGCCTTCGTGCTTCGCGCGCGCGCGCAACACGAAGTTGACCACCTCGTTGCGGAAGTCCTTCGGGTTGCTGATTCCGGCAGGCTTCTCGATCTTCTCCAGTTCCTCGTTGAGCGCTGCGCGGTCGAGGATCTCGCCGGTGTTCGGGTCGCGGAACTCCTGGTCCTGGATCCAGAAGTCGGCGTAGATCACGTAGCGGTCGAAGATGTTCTGCCCGTACTCGGAGTAGCTCTCGAGATAGGCGGTCTGGATCTCCTTGCCGATGAACTCGGCGTAGCGCGGGGCGAGGTATTCCTTGATGTAGCCGAGATAGCGCGCCTCGGTCTCGGGCGGGAACTGCTCGGCCTCGATCTGCTGCTCGAGCACGTACATCAGGTGCACCGGGTTGGCGGCGACTTCGCGATGGTCGAAGTTGAAGATCTTCGACAAGGCCTTGAAGGCGAAGCGGGTCGACAGCCCGGTCATGCCTTCGTCCACCCCGGCGTAGTCGCGGTACTCCTGGTAGCTCTTGGCCTTGGGGTCGGTGTCCTTGAGGTTCTCGCCGTCGTACACCCGCATCTTGGAGAAGATGCTCGAGTTCTCCGGCTCCTTGAGGCGCGACAGCACCGCGAACTGCGCCATCATCTTGAGCGTGTCGGGTGCGCACGGCGCCTCGGCGAGCGAGCTGTGGACGAGCAGCTTCTCGTAGATCCTCACTTCGTCGGAGACGCGCAGGCAGTAGGGCACCTTGACGGTGTAGATGCGGTCGAGGAAGGCCTCGTTGTTGCGGTTGTTCTTGAACGCGACCCACTCGGACTCGTTGGAGTGTGCCATCACGATGCCGTCGAAGGGGATCGCGCCGAAGCCCTCGGTGCCCTTGTAGTTGCCCTCCTGGGTTGCGGTCAGCAGCGGGTGCAGCACCTTGATCGGCGCCTTGAACATCTCGACGAACTCGAGCAGGCCGCGGTTGGCCAGGCACAGGCCGCCGGAGTAGCTGTAGGCGTCGGGGTCGTCCTGCGAGTACTGCTCGAGCTTGCGGATGTCGATCTTGCCGACCAGGGAGGAGATGTCCTGGTTGTTCTCGTCGCCCGGCTCGGTCTTGGCGACCGCGATCTGGCGCAGCACCGATGGACCGAGCTTGACCACGCGGAAGCGCGTGATGTCGCCGCCGTACTCGTGCAGGCGCTTGACCGCCCACGGGCTCATGATGCCGCCGAGGTAGCGGCGCGGGATGCCGAAGTCGTCCTCGAGGATGTGCGCATCCTCGGCGGCGTTGAAGAGGCCGAGCGGGGATTCGTTCACCGGCGAGCCCTTGATCGCGTAGAAGGGGATGCGCTCGATCAGGCTCTTGAGCTTTTCGGCGAGCGAGGACTTGCCCCCGCCCACCGGCCCGAGCAGGTAGAGGATCTGCTTCTTCTCTTCCAGGCCCTGGGCGGCGTGGCGGAAGTAGGACACGATGTTCTCGATGACCTCTTCCATGCCGTAGAAGTCGCGGAAGGCCGGATAGAGCTTGAGGATCTTGTTGGAGAAGATCCGCGACAGGCGAGGATCGAGCCGGGTGTCGACCAGTTCCGGTTCGCCGATGGCCGCGAGCATGCGCTCGGCGGCGGTGGCGTAGGCCATGCGGTCGGTGCGGCAGAGTTCGAGATAGTCCTGCAGGGACATCTCTTCCTCGCGGGCCGCTTCGAAGCGTGCCTGGTAGGCGTTGAAGATGGACATGGTCGTCTCCTCGTCGGGCGCAATGCGGCGCGAAAGGGGCTGCCGCAAGGTGAAGCAGGATCGCGTCATCCGCCTGCTCGGCGGTGCCCGGCTCGCCGTGACGGGGTACCGGGTCTGTACATGAGAACCCCATGATGGGTGGGAGTTCCACCCCTTGCGGCGCTTTTTTCGTGAGCGGGCGTGGACTGTGTCACGACCCGCTACAGGGCCTTTCCCGGGCACGGGACAAGCGCGACGCCTGTGCTAGAATGCCCGACTCAGTTCAATGTGCTCACGCTGGCAAAGTGCGCCTCCGGTCCCCGCGAGTGTGCCGCAAGCGCCCGGCGGGAGCGTTTTTCAGACTTCTCAGGATCGACTCAATGGAGCAGAACCAGGTAACCCCGAGCGCGCTCGAGCGCCGTATCGACATCTCCGTTTCGCTCGCGGACATCGAGAAAGAGGTGGACGCCCGCCTCAAGCGCATGGCGCGCACGGTGAAGATGCCGGGGTTCCGCCCGGGCAAGGTGCCGATGAAGATCGTCGCCCAGACCCACGGCGGCCAGGCCCGCGGCGAAGCCGTCGGTGCGGCGGTCGAGAAGGCTTTCGGGGAGAAGGTGCGTGCCGACAACCTGCGCGTCGCCGGCTATCCGAGCATCGAGCCGAAGGACGGCGCCGCCGAGGGTACGCTGGAATTCACCGCCGTGTTCGAGGTGTACCCCGACGTGGTCCTGGGCGAGTTCGCCGGACGCAAGATCGAGCGCCCGGTGCTCGAGGTGGGTGACGCCGAGGTCGACAAGACCATCGAGGTCCTGCGCAAGCAGCGCACCAGCTTCAAGGCGGTCGAGCGCGCCGCCGCGCAGGGCGACCGCGTGGTGATCGACTTCACCGGCCGCATGGGTGGCGAGGTGTTCGATGGCGGCCAGGCGCAGGACTTCCCCTTCGTGGTCGGCGCCGGCTCCATGCTCAAGGACTTCGAGGATGCCGTCGTCGGCCTCGCGGCCGGCGAGGGCAAGACCTTCGACATGACCTTCCCCGAGGACTATCACGCCGCAAATCTGGCAGGCAAGCAGGTTCAGTTCGAGATCACCGTCAAGGCCGTCGAGGAGCCGGTGCTGCCCGAGGTGGACGCCGACTTCGCCAAGTCGCTGGGCGTGGCCGACGGCGACGTCGCCAAGCTGCGCGAGGAGGTCAAGGGCAACCTCGAGCGCGAGGTCAAGCGCCGCATCCAGTCCCGCCTCAAGGAGCAGGTGATGGACGCGCTGATCGAGGTCGCCCCGATCGAGGTGCCCAAGGCGCTGGTGCAGGCCGAGTCGAACCAGCTCGCCGACAACGCCCGTCGCGACCTCGAGATGCGCGGCCTCAAGACCAAGGACATCCCGGTCGATCCGTCGTGGTTCAAGGACCAGGCCGAGCGCCGCGTCAAGCTGGGCCTGATCATGGCCGAGCTGGTCAAGACCAGCGAGCTGCACGCCAAGCCCGAGCAGATCCGCGCCCTGGTCGAGGAAATGGCGCAAAGTTACGAGGATCCCTCGGAACTCGTGCGCTGGTATTACGCTCAACCGGAACGTCTGGCGCAGGCCGAGGCGGTGGTCATCGAAGACAACGTCGTCGAGTGGGTGTGCGCGAAGGCCGACACTTCCGACAAGGACGTGGCGTTCGACGAACTGATGGGCAACAACGCGGCCTGAGGTCGCAGAGGGTCTGACGAATGATGCAAGGAACACCCCAGCACAGCAGCGACTGGAACCCGGTCGGTCTCGGCCTGGTTCCGATGGTGGTCGAACAGAGTGGTCGCGGCGAACGCGCCTACGACATCTATTCGCGCCTACTGAAGGAGCGGGTGGTGTTCCTCGTCGGCCCGGTCAACGACGTCACCGCCAACCTGATCGTCGCCCAGTTGCTGTTCCTCGAGTCCGAGAACCCGGACAAGGACATCTACTTCTACATCAACTCGCCCGGCGGGTCGGTGACCGCCGGCATGGCGATCTACGACACCATGCAGTTCATCAAGCCGAACGTCAGCACGCTGTGCATCGGCCAGGCGGCGAGCATGGGCGCCTTCCTGCTGGCGGCGGGCGAGAAGGGCAAGCGCTTCATCCTGCCGAACTCGCGCGTGATGATCCATCAGCCGCTCGGCGGCTTCCAGGGCCAGGCCTCGGACATCGAGATCCACGCCCGCGAGATCCTCTACCTGCGCTCGCGCCTCAACGACATGCTGTCCAAGCACACCGGACAGGCGCTCGAGCGCATCGAGAAGGACACCGATCGCGACAACTTCATGTCGGCGACGGCTGCCGTCGAGTACGGCCTGGTCGACAAGGTGCTCACCAGCCGCGACGACACCTGATTTCTGGAGAACCCCCACATGACGGACAAGAAGGCTGGCGGCGACAAGCTGCTGTACTGCTCCTTCTGCGGCAAGAGCCAGCACGAGGTGCGCAAGCTGATCGCCGGCCCTTCGGTCTTCATCTGCGACGAGTGCATCGAGCTCTGCAACGACATCATTCGCGACGAGGTCGTCGGCGCGGAGGATGGCGAGGGGATCAAGGGCACACTGCCCACCCCGCACGAGATCTGCTCCATCCTCGACCAGTACGTGATCGGGCAGTCGCTGGCCAAGCGCAGTCTCGCCGTCGCGGTGTATAACCACTACAAGCGCCTGCGCCACCTCGATGCGCGCCAGGACGATGTCGAGCTCGCCAAGAGCAACATCCTGCTGATCGGCCCCACCGGCTCGGGCAAGACCCTGCTCGCGCAGACGCTCGCGCGCCTGCTCGACGTGCCTTTCGTGATGGCCGACGCCACCACGCTGACCGAGGCCGGCTACGTCGGCGAGGACGTCGAGAACATCGTCCAGAAGCTGCTGCAGAAGTGCGACTACGACGTCGACAAGGCGCAGCAGGGCATCATCTACATCGACGAGATCGACAAGATCTCGCGCAAGGCCGACAACCCGTCGATCACCCGCGACGTGTCGGGCGAGGGCGTGCAGCAGGCGCTGCTCAAGCTGGTCGAAGGCACGGTTGCGTCGATTCCGCCGCAGGGCGGGCGCAAGCATCCGAACCAGGACTTCATCCAGGTCGACACCACCAACGTGCTGTTCATCTGCGGTGGCGCCTTCGACGGCCTGGAAAAGGTGATCCGCAACCGCACCGAGAAGGTCGGCATCGGCTTCGGCGCCGAGGTCAAGAGCAAGGAAGGCAAGAACCTCACCGACACCTTCCGCCAGGTGGAGCCGGAGGACCTGATCAAGTTCGGCCTCATCCCCGAGCTGATCGGCCGCCTTCCGGTGGTCGCCACGCTGCAGGAACTCGACGAGGCGGCGCTGATCCAGATCCTCATCGAGCCCAAGAACGCGCTGGTCAAGCAATACCAGAAGCTGTTCTCCATGGAGGGGGTCGAGCTCGAGATCCGTCCCAACGCGCTGCATGCCGTGGCGCGCAAGGCGATCAAGCGCAAGACCGGGGCGCGCGGCCTGCGCTCCATCCTCGAGGTGGCGCTGCTGGACATCATGTACGACCTGCCGACGCTCGACAACGTGGCCAAGGTGGTGGTGGACGAATCGACCATCGAAGACGGCGGCAAGCCCTTGCTGATCTACGCCGAGCAGCAGAAGGTGTCGGGCGCCAACTGAGCGCGCTACCGTCGCCTGATCCGGCGAGGCCGGCTCCGGCCGGCCGCTTGAATTTCCGGGTCACGCCCTCATATGGGTGTGACCTTTTGCTTGAGGAAACCTAGAAAATGTCGGGTCCCGCTGCCCTCCCCAACGAAGCGATGGAACTGCCGCTGTTGCCCCTGCGCGACGTGGTGGTCTTCCCGCACATGGTGATCCCGCTCTTCGTCGGCCGCCCGAAGAGCATCAAGGCGCTCGAGAGCGCCATGGAAGACGGCAAGAGCATCCTGCTGGTGGCGCAGAAGTCCGCCGCCAAGGACGAGCCCGCGGTCGAGGATCTCTACGATATCGGCTGCATCGCGAACATCCTGCAGATGCTCAAGCTGCCCGACGGTACGATCAAGGTGCTGGTCGAGGGCGTGCAGCGCGCGCGCATCGAGCGTGTCGAGGACATCCGCAGCCTGTTCGTCGCCAGCGTGCGCCCGGTGCCGGTCGCCGAGGCGCCGAGCCACGAACTGGAGGCCATGCGGCGCGCGATCATCGCCCAGTTCGACCAGTACGTTAAGCTCAACAAGAAGATCCCGCCCGAGATCCTCGGCTCGCTCGCGGGCATCGAGGAGGCCGGGCGCCTCGCCGACACCATCGCCGCCCACCTGCCGCTCAAGCTCGAGCAGAAGCAGGAAGTCCTCGAGATGTTCGACACCGGCGCACGCCTCGAGAAGCTGCTCGGCCAGCTCGAGGGCGAGCTCGACATCCTGCAGGTCGAAAAGCGCATCCGCGGCCGCGTCAAGCGCCAGATGGAGAAGAGCCAGCGCGAGTACTACCTCAACGAGCAAGTCAAGGCCATCCAGAAGGAGCTCGGGGAGGGCGAGGAGGGTGCCGATCTCGAGGAGATGGACAAGAAGATCAAGGCCGCCGGCATGCCCAAGGAGGCGCTCGCCAAGGCCGAGGCCGAGTTCAAGAAGCTGCGCCTGATGTCGCCGATGTCGGCCGAGGCCACCGTGGTGCGCAACTACATCGACACCCTGATCAGCCTGCCGTGGAAGAAGAAGTCGCGCGTCAGCAAGGACCTCGGCGAGGCCGAGAAGGTGCTCGACAAGGACCACTACGGCCTCGAGCGCGTCAAGGAACGCATCCTCGAGTACCTTGCCGTGCAACAGCGTGTGGACAAGGTCAAGGCGCCGATCCTGTGCCTGGTCGGCCCCCCCGGCGTGGGCAAGACCTCGCTCGGCCAGTCGATCGCCAAGGCCACCAATCGGAAGTTCATCCGCATGGCACTGGGTGGCGTGCGCGACGAGGCCGAGATCCGCGGCCACCGCCGCACCTATATCGGCTCGATGCCGGGCAAGATCCTGCAGAACATGAGCAAGGTCGGGGTCAAGAACCCGCTGTTCCTGCTCGACGAGGTCGACAAGCTCGGCATGGATTTCCGTGGCGATCCGTCGTCCGCGCTGCTCGAGGTGCTCGACCCGGAGCAGAACCACACCTTCCAGGACCACTACGTCGAGGTCGATTTCGACCTGTCGGACGTGATGTTCGTGGCCACCGCCAACACCCTCAACATCCCGGCTGCGCTGCTCGACCGCATGGAGGTGATCCGTCTGTCGGGTTACACCGAGGACGAGAAGATCAACATCGCCCAGCGTTACCTTCTGCCCAAGCAGATGAAGAACAACGGGCTCAAGCGCGAGGAGCTCTCGGTCACCGAGGAGGCGGTGCGCGACATCGTGCGTTACTACACCCGCGAGGCCGGCGTGCGCAGCCTGGAGCGCGAGATCTCCAAGGTCTGCCGCAAGGTGGTCAAGCAGCTGGTGCTCAAGAGCCGCACGAGCAAGGTGGTGGTCAACGCCCGTAACCTCGACAAGTTCCTCGGCGTGCGCAAGTACAGCTTCGGCATGGCGGAGAAGGAGAACCAGATCGGCCAGGTCACCGGTCTCGCATGGACCGAGGTGGGTGGCGAACTGCTGACCATCGAGGCGGTGCAGCTCCCCGGCAAGGGCAAGGTCGTGACCACCGGCAAGCTCGGCGAGGTGATGCAGGAGTCCATCCAGGCCGCGCTGTCGGTGGTGCGCCGGCGTGCGCGTTCGCTCGGTATCGACCCGGACTTCTACCAGAAGAGCGATCTGCACATCCACCTGCCGGAGGGCGCGATCCCCAAGGACGGTCCGTCGGCGGGTATCGCGATTTCGACCGCGCTGGTGTCGGTGCTCACCGGCATCCCGGTGCGTTGCGACGTGGCGATGACCGGCGAGATCACGCTACGCGGCGAGGTGCTGGCAATCGGCGGCCTCAAGGAGAAGCTGCTCGCCGCCGTCCGTGGTGGCATCCGCACCGCGCTGATTCCGGAGGAGAACGTCAAGGATCTCGCCGAGATCCCCGACAACATCAAGAACGCGATCGAGATCGTGCCGGTGAAGTGGATCGACCGCGTGCTCGAACTCGCCCTCGAGCGCAAGCCCGAGCCGCTGCCCGAGGAGCCGGCCCCGGCGGCGCCCGCCACGCCGGCGGCCGAAGGTGTCGAAGGCGACCAGGCCAACCTGCGTCCGCACTAAACCTGCCGTCCCGGCCCTCGGGCCGGTGCCGGATCCAATAAGCCGTGGCGCCCCGCAAGGGCCCGCGGCTTTATTGCTTTGCGTCGCACCTGCACGGCCTTCGACCTCCGTCGGTGGCCGCCCAGCAGGTGTGCGCTCAGGCTGCGGCCTCCTCCACCGCCAAGCCCCAGGCCTGTGCCACGAGTTCCATCGAGCGCAGCCTCGCGCCATGATCGAAGATCTGTGCGGTGAGGATGAGTTCGTTCGCGCCGGTACGCTCGATCAGCGCCTCGAGCTGCTGGCGAACCGTGTCGGGCGCACCCACCGCCGAGCACGCGAGCGACTGCTCCGCGAAGGCGAGCTCGGCCGGTGACCAGTCCGCCTCGATGAAGGCTTCCGGCGCCTGCAACTGCCCGCGCACGCCGCGCGCCATCGCCGCGAAGCGCAGCCGTAGCGAGCGCAAGAGGCGCTCCGCATCGGCGTCGGTGTCGGCGGCGATCGCGTTGGCGGCGACTGCGAACCAAGGCTTGTCGAGCTGGGCGGACGGACGGAAATTGCTCCGATAGATCTCGACCGCCTGGAACAGGAAGCGCGGTGCGAAGTGCGAGGCGAAGGCGAAAGGCAGGCCGAGGTGGGCGGCGAGCTCGGCACCGTAGAGGCTGGAGCCGAGCAGCCAGATCGGCACCTGCAGCCCTTCGCCGGGCACCGCGCGCACGGCCTGTCCGGGGCTGGCGGGCTGGAAGTACGACTGCAGCTCGAGCACGTCGTGCGGGAACTGGTCGTCGCTGCCGGCGAGATTGCGGCGCAGCGCGCGCGCCGTGGTCTGGTCGGTGCCCGGCGCACGCCCGAGACCGAGGTCGATGCGGCCCGGAAAGAGTGACTCCAGGGTGCCGAACTGTTCGGCGATAACCAGCGGTGCGTGGTTGGGCAGCATGATGCCGCCGGCACCGACGCGGATGCGCCGGGTGGCGCCGGCGATGTGGCCGATCACCACCGCGGTGGCGGCGCTGGCGATACCGGTCATGTTGTGGTGTTCCGCCAGCCAGTAGCGGGTGTAGCCGCAGCGGTCGGCGAGCTGGGCGAGTTCGCGCGTGTTGCGCAGCGCATCGGCCGGCGTGCTGCCGGCGGCGACCGGTGCGAGGTCGAGCACCGAGAGGGGGGCGGAGGAGGGCATGGAAAAGTCGGTTGGAACGAGGTCCGCCATTACGCCATAGAGCCGCCGCCGGTGCCAGCCCGGGGGCGAGCGCCAGTCGGATTGCGTGGCGTGATACGCTTGCCGGAAACTTGCTCGGGGTGTCGATCGTGGCGCCCCGAGGGCCCCGGAACGGGCACAGATCGTGGAATACGGCAATTGAGGTGGAGGGCGTTTTTTGACACCATTCGCCCCCTCTGCACTGCCGGTCGATCTGTCGCTGTGCGTGAGGCTCCGCCGCAGCGGCGCGGAAGAACCGACAACAAGACAATCGAGGAGTTCTGGATGAAAAAATACGCCCTTCTGTGCGCGGTGCTCGCCCTTCACGCCGGTGCCGGTTTTGCCAAGGACTGGAACGAGATCCGCCTGGCGTCCGAGGGCGCCTACCCTCCCTTCAACCTCATCGCCGCCGACGGAAGCCTGCAAGGTTTCGATATCGACATCGGCAACGCCCTGTGCGAGGAGATGAAGGCCAAGTGCACCTGGGTGAAGCAGGAGTGGGACGGCATGATCCCGGCGCTGGTCTCGCGCAAGTTCGATGCGATCATCGCCTCGATGTCGATCACCGACGAGCGCAAGGCCAAGGTGGATTTCACCGAGAAGTACTATGCGTCGCCGCTGGCCCTGATCGCGAAGAAGGGCTCGACCCTGCGGCCCGATCTCCCCTCCCTGGCCGGGAAGAAGGTCGGCGTGCAGCGCGGCACGGTATCGGACAACTTCGCCACCAAGTATTGGGACGGCAAGGGCATGCAGATCATCCGCTACGCCAAGCAGGACGAGGCCTACCTCGACCTGCGCGCCGGACGTCTCGATGCGGCCTTCTCCGATTACCTCGAGGCCTACGGCGGTTTCCTGACCAAACCCGAGGGCGCGGGCTACGACGTCGCCGGCGAACGCCTCTTCGGCAAGGACGCCGACGAGAAGGCGGTGATCGGCGAGGGCATCGGCATCGCGGTGCGCAAGCGCGACAAGGAGCTCACCGAGAAGCTGAACCAGGCACTCGGCGCGATCCGCGCCAACGGCAAGTACGATGCGATCCAGAAGAAGTACTTCCCGATGGACATCTACGGCAACTGACCATGCCGGGCTGCGGTCAAGTCAGCGCGGCCCCTGCGGTTACCCTGCCGCGCGCACGCTCCCTGGACCGGGAGCGTGCGCGTTTACCTTTGCGAATCGGTGCGCCATGGATGCCCTGATCGAATACTCCCCCAGCCTGCTCGCCGGCGCCTGGGTCACCCTGAAGGTGGCCTTGATGTCGGTGCTGCTCGCGCTGGCGACCGGCCTGATCGGGGCTGCCTGCAAACTGTCGGGTTTCCTGCCGCTGCGGCTGTGGACGATGCTGTACACGACGGTGATGCGCGGCGTGCCCGATCTGGTGATGATGCTCCTCGTGTTCTACGGCGGGCAGTTGCTGCTCAATGCGGTGATCGACTACTTCGGCTGGGACTTCGTCGAGATCGACCCCTTCGTTGCCGGCGTGCTGACGATCGGACTGATCTTCGGCGCCTATTTCACCGAGACCTTCCGTGGCGCCTTCCTGGCCGTCTCGGCGGGCCAACTCGAAGCCGGGCGCGCCTACGGCATGAGCGCCTGGCAGGTGTTCCGCCGCATCCTGTTCCCGCAGATGCTGCGCTTCGCGCTGCCGGGCATCGGCAACAACTGGCTGGTGCTGCTCAAGAGCACAGCAATCGTGTCCATGATCGGCCTCTCCGACATGACGCGGATCGCCGACCAGGCCGGGCGTTCGACGCACCAGCCATTCACCTTCTATCTTGCGGTCTGCGTCCTCTACCTGGCGATGACCGCGCTGTCGAGCTACGGCCTCGGCGTGCTCACACGGCGCTACAGTGCCGGCGTGCGCGAGACCCGGGTCTGAGGGCGGACATGGAATTCTTCGACTTCAAGGTCATCACCGGCAGCTTGCCCGAGTTCTGGCGCGGGCTGTGGATGACCGTCCAGCTCACCGGCTTGGCGTTGCTGTTCGGCTTCTTCGTGGCGATCCCGCTCGCGGTCATGCGGCTGTCGCCCAACCGTCTGGTGTCGGCCCCGGTCGCGGCCTACACCTACTTCTTCCGCGGCACGCCGATGCTCGTGCAGCTGCTGCTGGTGTACTACGGCGCCTCGCAGTGGGAATGGATGCGCGCGGCGTGGGAGGCCGGGCATCCGCTGTGGTCGCTGTTCCGCGAACCCTACTTCTGCGCGCTGTTCGCCTTCGGCCTCAACACCTGTGCCTACACCGTCGAGATCCTCGCCGGCAGCATGCGCAACACGCCGCACGGGGAGCTCGAGGCCGCCAAGGCGATGGGCATGACGCGCTTGAAGGCCCTGCAGCGCATCGTGATCCCGTCGGCGCTACGGCGCATGATCCCGAGCTACAGCAACGAGGTGATCCTGATGCTGCAGGGGTCGGCGATCGCCAGCGCGGTAACCCTGGTGGACCTCACCGGTGCGGCGCGCAACGTGTATTCGCGCCACTTCGCACCCTTCGAGTCCTTCGTCTTCGTCGGCCTGATCTACCTCGCGCTCACCTTCGCCCTGGTGGGGCTGTTCAAGCTCGCCGAGCACCGCTGGCTCGCCCACCTGGCTCCGCGCAAGGCGGAGGCGGGCAGGCAGTCCTGATCAACCCTGCCGCGAGCCCGAAGCGGCGAACGCTGCCGATTCCTGGCGGCGGTTCGCCGCGGCTCGTGGCGACATGCCGGGTGCCGCGCAAGCCCCGATGCAAGAGAACAACATGAACCACAAGGCCAGCGTCGAACAGGTCCGCGTCGAAGACTTGCACAAATCCTACGGCGACCATGAGGTGCTCAAGGGCGTCTCGCTGACCGCGAACTCGGGCGACGTGATCAGCATCATCGGGTCCTCCGGCTCCGGCAAGAGCACGTGGCTGCGCTGCATCAACTTCCTCGAGTGCCCGACCGCCGGGCGCATCCTGGTGGGCGGCAAGGAGGTCGAGCTGGTGCGTGACCGCAAGGGCGAGCTGGTGGTCAAGGACGCGCACCAGTTGCAGCAGATCCGCACGCGCTTGTCGATGGTGTTCCAGCACTTCAATCTGTGGAGCCACATGACGGTGCTCGAGAACGTCGTCGAGGCGCCGGTGCATGTGCTCGGACTGTCGAAGGCCGCGGCCCGCGAGCGCGCCGAGCGCTACCTGGAGCGGGTGGGGGTGTGGAAGTTCCGCGATGCCTATCCTGCGCACATGTCGGGCGGCCAGCAGCAGCGCGTGGCGATCGCGCGCGCGCTGGCGATGGAGCCTGCGGTGCTGCTGTTCGACGAGCCGACGTCGGCGCTCGACCCCGAACTCGTCGGCGAGGTGCTCAAGGTGATGCGCTCGCTCGCCGAGGAAGGCCGCACGATGATGGTGGTGACGCACGAGATGGGCTTCGCGCGCGAGGTGTCCAACCACGTGATCTTCGTGCACCAGGGGCGCGTCGAGGAGGAGGGCGACCCCAAGGAGGTGCTGGTGCGCCCGCGCAGCGAACGCCTGCAGCAGTTCCTCTCGGGCAATCTGAAGTGATCTGACCGGTGCGCCGATCGTGTTACGGCACGGCGGCCCACGCTCTCCGGCCGACGCCTTGAAGGCCGTCGCGCACAAGCACCGTGACAAGCCGAGTCGGCGGGTGTCCCGCTGCGTTCAGCGGTAGTTGCGGTGCATGCGCATGAGCGTGCTCTTGCCGAACAGGCTCTCGACCAGATCGACCGCCAGCTCGGCGGTCATGTTGCAGTGGTCGAGCGCCGGGTTGAGCTCCACGATGTCGAGCGAGGCGAGCTGGCCGGTGTCGGCGATCATCTCCATGCACAGCTCGGCCTCGCGGTAGGTCGGTCCGCCGCGCACCGTGGTGCCGACGCCCGGGGCGATCGTCGGGTCGAGGAAGTCCACGTCCAGGCTCACGTGCAGGTGCGTGTCTTGGTCCACGCCGGCGAGCGCCTGCTCCATGGTCGCGCGCATGCCGATCTCATCAATGTAGCGCATGTCGAAGACTTCGACGCAGAGATCGTGCAGAAAGCGCTTCTCGCCCTCGTCCACGCTGCGGATGCCGATCTGGCGGATCTGCTCGGGCCGGATCGCCGGCATCTCGCCGCCAATGCCGGTCAGCATCTCGGGGCCATGGCCGCACAGGCAGGCGACCGGCATGCCATGGATGTTGCCCGACGGCGTCATGGTGGCGGTGTTGAGGTCGGCGTGGGCGTCGAACCACAGCACGCGCAGCTTGCGGCCGGTCTCGCGGCAGTGGCGGGCCACCGCGCTGATCGAGCCGATCGCGAGGCAATGATCGCCGCCGAGCATGATCGGTACGCGCCCTTCGGACAGTTCCGCGTAAACGGCCTGATGGACCGCGAGGTTCCACTGCGCCACTTCGGGAAGGTGGCGGAAGCCGTTTACCGCCGGCAGCTCCGGGTTGGACGGGCCGGCGAGGTTGCCGCAGTCGCGCACCTCGGCGCCGAAGGCGGCGATGGCCCGCCCCAGGCCGGCGACGCGCAAGGCCTCCGGTCCCATGCTCGCGCCGCGCACGCCTGCGCCGACGTCGGTGGGCACCCCGATCAGACTGACTTTGAGATTTTCCATGGCCGCGAGATTACCTCAGGTGTTGCCACGATGGCAGCTGCGGTCGGGATTGACGGGGGCGCCCCCGAGCGTGTAACACTTGCGCCTTTTTTCCGGGCCGGGTGATCTGCCGCGCGCGCGACGGTGCCCCGGCTCTCGATCGATGGAGCCCGTGCCCTTGGGAGTATCCGTGTCGACTGTTTCAATTCGTCTTTCCCGTGTTTTCACCCGGCCCGCCGTCGAGGCGACGAGATGAAGCGCGCGCAGGCCAACGGTTTGCTGCTCGTCGCGGCGCTCATCTGGGGCACCGCCTTCGTCGCGCAACAGACCGGCATGCGCGACGTCGGGCCGTTCACGTTCACCGGCGCGCGCTTCCTCTTCGGTGCGGTGATGGTGGCGCCGCTCGCCGTCCTCGAACTGCGACGCCTCGGTCGTCGTGGCACCTTCCTCGACGCGCGCGACCTGCTTGCTTGCGCGCTGCTCGGCGCGGTGCTGTTCCTCGGCGCGGCGCTTCAGCAGATCGGCATCATGAGCACCACGGTGAGCAATGCCGGTTTCCTCACCGCGCTCTACGTCCCCCTCGTGCCGATCGCCGGCGCGCTGCTGCTGCGCGAGCGCTCGCATTGGTCGGTGTGGCCGGCGAGCCTGGGCTGCGTCGCGGGCACCTACCTGCTTGGCGGCGGCAGCCTGGCCGCGCTCTCGGTGGGCGACTTGTGGGTGATCGCGAGCGCGCTGTTTTGGGCCGCCCACGTGATGCTGGTGGGGCGCGTGGCGGCGCGCAAGGGGGCCTCGGTGACGGTGGCGATGCTGCAGTTCCTCGTCGTCGGGGGGCTCGGCATGGCGGTAGGCTTCGGCACAGAGGAGGTCTCGTCAGGCGCGCTCGAGCGTGCGCTGCCGTCGATCGCCTACGCCGGCATCCTGTCGGTGGGCGTGGGCTTCACCCTGCAGGTGGTGGCGCAACGCCACACCCCGGCGGCTGACGCCGCCATCGTGCTGAGCTGCGAGACCCTGTTCGCCGCGCTGGCCGGCCGCTTCGTGCTGGGTGAGACGCTCACTGCCGAGCAGATGGCCGGCGGCCTGCTGATCTTCGCCTGCGTGCTGGCGGTGCAGATCCTGCCTTTGTGGCGGGAACGACGGACCGTGTCGGTGGAGGCGGGCTGAGGCGGCCTGCGCGTCCTTCAGTCCGCACCGTCCGCGGGCGCCGGCAGTCGCCGCAGCCACAGCGCGCAGGCTCCGGTGAACAGCACGCACAGCCCCACCAGCGCGGCCACGCCCGCCCATCGCCAATCGGCCCAGGCCGTGCCGGCAAGGCTGCCGAGCACACTGGCGCCGAGGTAGTAGCTCGACAGATAAAGGGCCGAGGCGAGTGCGCGCCGTTCGCCGGCGCGCCGGCCCACCCAGCCGCTGGCGAGGGCGTGCGCCGCGAAGAAGCCGAAGGTGAACACGCCGACGCCGGCGATGATCAGCCACAGCGGCTGCGCCAGGGTGAGCGCGAGCCCGGCGCCCATCACCGCGACCATCGGCCACAGCACCTTGCGCCGGCCGCGGCGCTCGGCGAGGCGGCCGCTCGCCGCCGAGGCCCAGGTGCCGACCAGGTAGAGCAGGAAGATCGCGCCGATCGCGCTCTGGCCCAGCCCGTAGGGCGGCTCGAGCAGGCGGAAGCCGAGAAAGTTGTACAGCCCGACGAAGCCGCCCATGGCGAGGAAGGCGACCAGGAAGAGCGCGGGCAGGCCGGGATCGCGGTAGATCGCCAGCGTGTCCGCGAAGATCCGCGCCGGCGTGGCGGCGCGTGCGCGGAAGTTGCGCGAGGCCGGCAGGCGGCGCCAGAACACCAGTGCGGAGACCGCCCCCAGCACGCCGATCATCCCGAGCGCGACCCGCCAGGAGCTCCAGTCGGTCAGCAGCGCGGCGACGAAGCGTCCGCTCATGCCGCCGAGGGCGTTGCCGGCAATGTAGAGCCCCATCGCGCGTGCCTGCGCGCCGGGGGCGATCTCCTCGCCGATGTAGGCCATGGCGGCGGCGGGGAGCCCGGCGATGACCCCGCCGAGGAGTGTGCGCAAGACCAGCAGCGAGCCGAAGTCGGGCGCAAAGGCGGTGGCCAGCGCGAACAGGGCGGCGATCACAAGCGCCGCCTTCATGACCTGCTGGCGGCCGAGGCGGTCGGCGAGCACGCTGGCCGGAATCAGCATCAGCGCGAGTCCGGCAGTGGTGGCCGACACCGTCAGGCTGGCACTCGCCGCACCCACACCGAATTCGGCAGCGAGCAGGGGCAGCAGGGGCTGGGTGCTATAGACCATGGCGAAGGTCGCGAAGCCGCCGACGAACATCGCCAGGTTGGCGCGGCGGTAGCCGGGCGTACCGGCCTCGAGCTGGTCGGGCGAGGGGCCGGGACGAGCGGCGGAGTGTGCGGGCATGGCGTAGCGGTGGCGATAGGCCGAGCGGATCTGCAGCGATCTTAGGATGGCGCCGAACCCATCGTCCAATATATTCTGAGCACTTGATCCATATATGGAAATGAATGATGGAGCTGCGCCACCTGCGCTATTTCATCGCCGTCGCCGAGGAACTCAACTTCACCCGCGCCGCGACACGCCTGCACATCGGCCAGCCGCCGCTGTCGATGCAGATCCGCGACCTGGAAGAGGAGATCGGCGTGCGCCTGTTCGAGCGCGGCCCGCGCAGGGTTGCGCTGAGCACTGCAGGGGAGCGCTTCCTGCTGCACGCGCGCCGCATCCTCGACGGGGTGGAAGAGGCCGTGGCCGAAGCCCGCCGTGCCGCGCGCGGGGAGCTGGGCGAGCTGCGCGTCGGCTTCACCTCCTCGCTGCCCTTCACGGACCTCCTCCCCGATGCACTCAACGCCTACCGCCGGCGCTTCCCGCAGGTGCGCCTGCAGTTGCGGGAGATGTTCACGCCGGAGCAGTTCCAGGCCCTGGTACGCGGAGAGCTTGACGTCGGCTTCGTGCGCCTGCAGGCAGGGACTCCGCCGGCGGGGATCGTGCTGCGCGAGGTCGCGCGCAATCCGCTGCGCCTGGTCGTGAATGCGGCCCATCGGCTGGCGGGCGCTGCGCAAGTGCACCTTGCCGAACTCGCCGGAGAGGACTTCATCAGCTTCCCGGCCGACGTCGGCACCGACTTGCCCGGCGTGCTGCGTGCGCTGTGCCGGCAGGCGGGATTCGAACCGCGCATCGTGCAGACCGCGCGCGAGGCCACGACCCAGATCGGCCTGGTGGCCGCCGGGCTGGGCGTGGCAGTGTTGCCGGCGCCGCTCGAGTCGGTGCGGATCGCGCGCGTGCGCTACCTGGCGCTGGCCGAGCCGGAGGCGCAGTTCCGTCTTGCGCTGGCGATCCGGGAGGGCGAGCTGGTGCCCACGCTTGGCGGCTTCCTGGAGGTGCTGGAGAGCTTGCGCACGGGTGAGCCGCCTCTCGCGCTCAGTGTCCCGCGCCAGTGAAGAAGCGCTGGCGGGTCTCGCCGGGCAACTCCATGCCGGTGTTGCGCGCGCGCTGCAGCAGCTCCCAGTAGTAGCGGTAGGACGCGCGGTCGTGCAGGCGCCCCTGGTGGCGGATCGGGCCCCAGGCATTGTCCTGCGCGGCGCACAGGATCGCCGCGGCTTCCTCGACCTCGGAGAAGTCGGGCTGCATCGCCGCGATGATCGGCAGGATCTGGTTGGGGTGGATGCTCCACATGCGCAGGAAGCCGAACTCGCGCCGGGCGCGCTCGGCGTCGTTGCGGATCACGGCGACGTCCTGCAACTCGGTGGTGACGTTGTGCGAGGGCACCACGCCGTTGGCGAGCGCGGCGGCGGCGATGTCGGCCTTGGCGCGCACCACCAGCGGGTGCTCGAACTGGCCGGGGCTCTTCATGGCGTTGCCGGGAATGGCGCCGTGGTGGCCGGAGACGAAGTCCATGAGGCCGAAGTCGATCGACTCCACGCCGTCGAGCGCGGCGATCTCCCAGGCCTCGCGCAGCGCGCCGTGGGTCTCGATGAGCACGTGTACGGGCAGGGCGCGCTCGAGGCCGCAGGCGGCCTCGACGCGGCGCAGCCCGCGGATCTGTTCCGCGGCATCCGCGGCCGAGCGCACCTTGGGGATCGTCACGAAGGCCAGCCTCCGACCGGCGCCGCCGACGAGGATCTCGAGGTCACGCTGCCAGTGCGGATGGGTGACGTCGTGGATGCGGGCGCCCACGCGGCCGAAGTGGTTCTCCGCGCCATTGACCACCTCGACCACCATCTGCGCATGCTCGGCCTCGGCGCCAGCCTGGGCGCCGTCCTCGCAGTCGCAGGTGAGGTCGAACACCGGGCCGAGCTCCTGCTGCAGCTTGAGCGCCTTCATCATGAGCTTCTCGGCGCCGGCGTAATGGTCGACGGCGGGCAGGGCAGGGAAGGGCTTCTCGCCGGCGAACAGGACTTGGGCGGGTTGAAGCGACATTTCGGGCTCCTCGGTTGGGGGGTGCGGTTCGGCGGCCGCAGGGCGGGCAGTGCGCGGGGCTCCGGCGCGGCGCGGAAATGAAAAAGGCCACGGATTCTACCCCGTGGCCTGTCGCGAGGGCGGCACGCGGCCGCCCGCAATCGCGTCTTACTTGAGCATGTCGGCCACGGCCGCGCGCTCGTCCTCGAGTTCCTTCAGGGTGATGGCGATCTTCCCCTTGGAGTACTCGTCGATCTCCAGACCCTGGATGATCTTGAACTGGCCGCCCTTGCACTCGCAGGGGAAGCCGAACACGACGCCCTCGGGGATGCCGTAGGAGCCGTCGGACGGGACGCCCATGGTGACCCAGTCGTTCGAGCCGAGTACCCAGTCGTGCACGTGGTCGATGGCGGCGTTGGCGGCCGAAGCAGCCGACGACAGGCCGCGGGCCTCGATGATGGCGGCGCCGCGCTTGCCGACGGTGGGCAGGAACACGTCGTTGTTCCAGGCGTGGTCGTTGATCAGCGCCTTGACGCTGTCGCCGTTCGACTCGCAGAAGCGGTAGTCGGCGTACATCGACGGCGAGTGGTTGCCCCACACGACCATCTTCTTGAGCGAGGACACTTCACGGCCGGACTTGGCGGCGAGCTGCGACAGCGCGCGGTTGTGGTCCAGGCGCAGCATGCCGTGGTAGTTGTTCGGGTTGGTGCGACCGACCTTGATGGCGGCGGCGCGTGCAATGTAGGCGTTGGTGTTGCAGGGGTTGCCCACGACCAGCACACGCACGTCTTCCTTGGCGTTCTCGGCGATGGCCTTGCCCTGGACGGTGAAGATGGCGCCGTTGGCGGTCAGCAGGTCGGCACGCTCCATGCCGGGGCCGCGCGGACGGGCGCCGACCAGCAGGCACACGTCGGCGTCCTTGAATGCGACGTTGGGATCGTCGGTGGCGATCATGCCGGCGAGCAGCGGGAAGGCGCAGTCTTCCAGCTCCATCATCACGCCCTTGACGGCCTTCTGGGCCTGGGGCAGGTCGAGCAGCTGCAGGATGACGGGCTGGTCCTTGCCCAGCATTTCGCCGCTGGCGATGCGGAACAGCAGGCTGTAGCCGATCTGGCCGGCGGCGCCGGTGACAGCGACGCGCATGGGGGCTTTGCTCATGTGATTACTCCCTCGAGTGAGACGGTCGTATTAAGGTGCTGGAAACCTGCCCGGCACCGTCGCGGCACCCGCAGGCGGGATCGTCGCGGGAGCTGGCGCGGCGCCCCCCCGCGTGCGCGAGGACCAAGCTGGGCGCCGGCATACTAGACCGGGCTTGAATGCCTGTCAAATGTCGTCTTATATCTTATATAAGACACAAGACCAAAGATAGACGTTTGCAAAAATTTATGCTCCAATGCGCGCATGTCGCAGGAGTCGCCTACCTTCAGTCCGCTCTATCGCCAGATCAAGGCCCTGATCCTTCAGGCACTTGAGGCTGGGGAATGGCGTCCCGGCCAGGCCATTCCGAGCGAGCAGGAACTCGCCGCGCGCTTCAACGTGTCGCAGGGCACCGTGCGCAAGGCTATCGACGAGATGGCAGCCGACAACCTGCTCGTGCGCAAGCAGGGGAAGGGCACCTTCGTGGCCTCTCACAACGATCCGCGCGCGCTCTTCCGTTTCCTCCGCCTCGTGCCGGTGGATGGTGACCTCTCGCCTCCGCAAAGCATACCGCTGGATTGCTGGCGTGCGAAGGCCGGGCAGGAGGCTTCGCGCATGCTCGCGATCGAGCCCGGCGCCCCGATCATCATCGTCCGCCGCTTGTTGAAGTTTGCCGCCCGACCCGTCGTCATCGACGAGATCTATCTGCCCGGCGAGGTGTTCCAGGGACTCAGCGCCGAGACCCTGCAGGGCTGGAACGGTTCGCTCTACAGTCTCTTCGAGACCCGCTTCGGCGTGCGCATGATCCGCGCCCAGGAGCGCATCCGCGCGGTCGCCGCCGACCGTGGCGCCGCCGAGGCGCTCGGCGTCCAGGAAGGCACGCCGCTGCTGTCGGTCGAGCGTGTCACGTACACCTATGGCGATCGGCCCGTGGAGTGGCGTCGCGGGCTGTATTCGACGGCGGAACATTTTTATCTGAATGAGCTGAATTGAGGGGCGCGCATGGGCTGCAGGCCGGGACCGGCGCTATAATTTCCCGTCTTTTTTCGGAGTCCGCGACGGGGGTCGTCGCACATGCAGAGGGGAGTCTTCATGTCAGAAGTAACAGCGCGCAAACCAAGGCCGAAGTACCTGGCCCTCAACGAGATCCGGCTGCCGTTGCCGGGCATCGTCTCGATCCTTCACCGCATCAGCGGCGTCGGCATCTTCCTGATGTTGCCTTTCCTGTTGTACCTGCTCGATCGCAGCCTCGGTTCTCCGGAGACCTTCGAGACCTTCGCCGCGGTGGTCGACAACTGGTTCATCAAGCTCGTCCTGTTCGGCCTGCTGTGGGCCTACCTGCATCACTTCTGTGCCGGCATCCGCTTCCTGCTGCTCGACCTGCACAAGGGTCTGGAGCTCGAGGAAGCACGCAAGTCCTCCAAAATCGTTCTGATCGTGAGCCTTACGCTCACCTTGATCATCGGGGTGGTCCTATGGTGAAACAGCGTATCGTCGTCGGCGCGCACTACGGTCTGAAGGACTGGATCGCGCAACGCGCCACCGCCGTCTACATGGCGGCCTACACCATCATCTTCGCGCTCTGTGCGTTCAGCCTGCGCGAGCTCAACTACCAGGAATGGTCCGGCCTGTTCTCGCACGGCTTGTTCAAGTTCCTCAGCTTCCTGTTCTTCCTGTCGGTCTTCTATCACGCCTGGATCGGCATCCGCGATCTCTGGATGGACTACATCAAGCCGAACGGTGTGCGCCTCGCGCTGCACCTGGTCACCATTTTCGTGCTCGTCGGCTATGCCGGCTGGGCAGCCCAGATCCTGTGGAGGCTTTAAGCGTGAACGTCGCGAAGCGTACCTTTGATGCGGTCATCGTGGGCGCCGGCGGTGCCGGCCTGCGCGCGGCCCTGCAACTCTCCGAAGCCGGCCTCAAGACCGCCGTGCTGACCAAGGTGTTCCCGACCCGCTCGCACACCGTGGCGGCGCAGGGCGGCGTCGCCGCCTCGCTCGGCAACTCGACCGAGGATAACTGGCACTGGCACATGTACGACACCGTCAAGGGGTCGGACTGGCTGGGCGACCAGGATGCCATCGAGTTCATGTGCAAGAAGGCCAACGAGGTCGTCATCGAGCTCGAGCACTACGGCATGCCCTTCGACCGCACCGACAACGGCAAGATCTACCAGCGTCCGTTCGGCGGCCACTCGATGAACTACGGCCAGGCGCCGGTGATGCGCTCCTGCGCCGCGGCCGACCGTACCGGCCACGCCATGCTGCACGCGCTCTACCAGCGCAACGTGCGCGCCAACACCCAGTTCTTCGTCGAATGGATGGCGCTCGACCTGATCCGCGACGCCGATGGCGACGTGCTCGGCGTCACCGCGATGGAAATGGAGACCGGCGAGGTCTCGATCTTCCACGCCAAGGCCACCATCTTCGCCACCGGCGGTGCCGGCCGCATCTACTATTCCTCGACCAACGCCTTCATCAACACCGGCGACGGCGTGGGCATGGCGGCGCGTGCCGGCATCCCGCTCGAGGACATGGAGTTCTGGCAGTTCCACCCCACCGGCGTTGCCGGCGCGGGCGTGCTCATCACCGAAGGCGTGCGCGGCGAGGGCGGCATTCTGCGCAACGCCCAGGGCGAGCGCTTCATGGAGCGCTACGCGCCCAACCTCAAGGATCTCGCCTCGCGCGACGTGGTTTCGCGCGCGATGACCACCGAGATCAACGAAGGTCGTGGCTGCGGTCCCGACAAGGATCACGTGCTGCTCGACATCACGCACCTTGCGCCCGACACCATCATGAAGCGCCTGCCCGGCATCCGCGAGATCGCGATCCAGTTCGCCGGCGTCGACCCGATCAAGGCGCCGATCCCGGTCGTGCCGACCTGCCACTACCAGATGGGCGGCATCCCGACCAACTACAAGGGCCAGGTCGTGGTGCCGAAGGACGGCAACCCGAACAGCCCGGTCGCCGGCTTCTACGCCGCGGGCGAGTGCGCCTGCGCCTCGGTGCACGGCGCCAACCGCCTCGGCACCAACTCGCTGCTCGACCTGCTGGTGTTCGGCAAGTCGGCGGGCGAGACCGTGGTCGAGGACTTCCAGTCCGGCCAGCTCAAGCTCAAACCGTTGCCGGCCGACGCTGCCGACGTCTCGCTCGCCCGCCTGGCCCGCCTCGACGGCCAGACCAACGGCGAGAGCGTGTTCGACGTCGGCCTGGAGATGCGTCGCACGATGCAGAAGCACGCCGGCGTGTTCCGCTTCGACAACCTGCTCAAGGAAGGCGTGCAGAAGATCGGCGAGGTCGCCGAGCGTGCCAAGCGCACCCGGATCGCGGACAAGTCCAAGGTCTGGAACGTCGCCCGCATGGAAGCGCTCGAGCTCGACAACCTGATCGAGGTCGCGCGCGCCACCATGGTCTCGGCCGAGGCCCGCAAGGAATCGCGTGGCGCCCACGTGCGCGACGACGCGCCGGATACGGCGGAGAACCCCAACGGCCGCGACGACGCCAACTGGCTCAAGCACACCCTCTGGTATTCGGAAGGCAATCGCCTCGATTACAAGCCGGTGAACCTGAAGCCGCTGTCCGACGACGTCGAGCCGATCGCGCTCGCCAAGCGTACCTATTGAGCGTCCGGGAGAAAAAATTCATGAGCAAGCGTACCGTTCATTTCAAGATCTACCGCTACGATCCGGACAAGGACGAGAAGCCCTACATGCAGGACATCGCGGTCGAGCTCGAGCCGTCCGACAAGAAGCTGCTCGACGCGCTGGTCCGCCTGCGCGCCAAGGATGACTCGATGTCCTTCCGTCGTTCCTGCCGCGAGGGCGTGTGCGGTTCCGACGCGATGAACATCAACGGCAAGAACGGCCTGGCCTGCCTGACCGACGTTGACAGCCTGCAGCAGCCGATCACGCTGCGTCCGCTGCCTGGCCTGCCGGTCATCCGCGACCTGATCGTGGATATGACCCAGTTCTTCAAGCAGTACCACTCGATCAAGCCCTACCTGGTGAACAACGATCCTCCTCCCGAGCGCGAGCGTCTGCAGTCGCCGGAGGATCGCGAGGAGCTCAACGGGCTCTACGAGTGCATCCTTTGCGCGTGCTGCTCCACGTCCTGCCCGTCGTTCTGGTGGAACCCCGACAAGTTCGTCGGCCCCGCCGGCCTGCTTGCGGCCTACCGCTTCCTCGCCGACACCCGCGACCAGGACACCGGTGCGCGCCTCGACAACCTCGAGGACCCGTATCGCCTGTTCCGCTGCCACTCCATCATGAACTGCGTCGATGTCTGTCCGAAGGGTCTCAACCCGACCCGCGCGATCGGCAAGATCAAGGACATGATGGTCCGCCGTGCGATCTAAGGGCGGGCTCAGTCGATGACCATCAACAGGGGGCGCGTGCGCTGGCAGTGCCGGAGGGCGCTGCTCGAGCTCGACCTGGTGTTCACGCGCTTTCTAGAGCGGCATTTCGATCGTCTCACCGACGATCAGCTGGCGGATCTGGACGACCTGCTGCGCTGCGACGACTATGACATCTGGGCGTGGGTCAATGGCAGCAAGGCATGCGAGAACGACCGCTGGAAGGAGATGATCGGACTGCTGCGTCAGGGCTGACGCAGCAGTATCGGTCCTACAAGAGACCAAAGGCAGTTAAACCGGCAAGTAGAAGGGACGATCTATGAGCACTGAACGCACTGCAACCCTTACCGTCGATGGCAAGACCGTCGAATTCCCGGTCATGACCGGCACCCACGGCCAGGACGTCATCGACATCCGTACCCTGGGCGGCAAGACCGGCCTCTTCACCTACGACTCCGGCTTCCTGTCGACTGCGAGTTGCAAGTCGAAGATCACCTTCATCGACGGTGACAAGGGTGAGCTGCTGTACCGCGGCTACCCGATCGAACAACTCGCCGAGAAGTGCAACTTCCTGGAGGTCGCCTACCTCCTGAAGAACGGTGACCTCCCGAACGCTTCGCAGAAGACCACGTTCGAGAACACCATCAAGAACCACACGATGCTGCACGACCAGATGACGAAGTTCTACTCTGGCTTCCGTCGCGATGCGCATCCGATGGCGGTCATGGTCGGTGTGGTCGGCGCGCTTTCCGCCTTCTACCACGACGCGATGGACTTCTCCGACGCCGAGCACCGCAGCGTGTCGATCAACCGCCTGATCGCCAAGCTGCCGACGATCGTCGCGATGGCCTACAAGTACAACAAGGGCGAGCCCTTCATGTACCCGCGCAACGACCTCGACTACACCGCGAACTTCATGCACATGATGTTCGGCACCCCGTGCGAGAAATACGAGCCGAACCCGGTGCTGGTGCGTGCGCTCGACGTGATCTTCACGCTGCACGCGGACCACGAGCAGAACGCCTCGACCTCGACCGTCCGCCTCGCCGGCTCCTCGGGTGCGAACCCCTTCGCCTGCATCTCGGCGGGCATCGCCTGCCTGTGGGGCCCGGCGCACGGCGGCGCGAACGAAGCCTGCCTGAACATGCTGGAAGAGATCGGGGATGTGTCTCGCGTGGGCGAGTACATCGCGCGTGCCAAGGACAAGAACGACAGCTTCAAGCTGATGGGCTTCGGTCACCGTGTCTACAAGAACTTCGACCCGCGCGCGAAGCTGATGCAGAAGGTCTGCAACGAAGTGCTGACCGAACTCGGCCTCGAGAACGACCGACTCTTCAAGCTGGCGATGGAGCTCGAGAGGATCGCGCTGGAAGACCCGTACTTCGTGGAGAAGAAGCTCTACCCGAACGTCGACTTCTACTCGGGCATCGTGCAGAAGGCGCTCGGCATCCCGACCTCGATGTTTACCTGCATCTTCGCGCTCGCCCGCACCGTGGGCTGGATCACGCAGTGGGAAGAGATGATCACCGATCCGGAGTACAAGATCGGCCGTCCGCGCCAGCTCTACGTCGGCACCGCGCGTCGTGACGTGCCGGCGCTCGCGCAGCGTCCGTAAGAGACGATGAAGAGGGGTTGCAGGATCCGCCGCGACTGACGGTGACGGGGTGGTTGCGCGTGCGCGGCCATCCCGTTTTTCCATCGGCATCCACGCGTCGGCTGCACTCCCGCACCCGAAAACAGGGCAACAGAACACCACAGGTGCTTATCCCATGATGAAGCAACTCGAACAGACTTCGCACTTGTTCGGCTCGAACGCGCCGTTCATCGAAGAGCAGTACGAAAACTACCTCGCCGATCCGGCCTCGGTGTCCGCCGAGTGGCGCGAATATTTCGACAAGCTGCAGGCTCAGGTCGGCGCTGCCGCGCGCGACGTGCCTCATGGTCCGGTCATTGCCGCCTTCGAGCAGATGGCCAAGCGCGGCCCGGTGCGCACCATCGTCACCGCCGGCGAGGACAAGCAGCAGGTCTCCGTGCTGCAACTGATCAACGCCTACCGCTTCCTCGGCAACCGCTGGGCCAACCTCGATCCGCTCAAGCGCACCGAGCGCCCGCAGATCGCCGAGCTCGAGCCGTCCTATTACGGCTTCACCGAAGCCGATCTCTCCAAGAGCTTCAACGTCGGCTCCTTCCACGGCTTCAGCACCGAGCGCGCCACCCTGCGCGAGATCCTCGAGGCGCTGCGCCAGACCTACTGCGGCTCGATCGGCGCCGAGTACATGTACATGACCGACATCGGTCAGAAGCGCTGGATCCAAAGCCGCCTCGAGAGCCTGCGCGGTACGCCGAAGTTCTCGGCGGAGATGAAGAAGCGCATCCTCGAGCGCACCACCGCGGCCGAGACCCTGGAGCGCTATCTGCACACCCGCTACGTCGGCCAGAAGCGCTTCTCGCTCGAAGGCGGCGAGTCGGCCATCGTCGCGATGGACGAACTGATCCGCGTCGCCGGCAGCCTGGGTGTGCAGGAAAGCGTGATCGGCATGGCCCACCGCGGCCGCCTCAACGTGCTCGTCAACACCCTGGGCAAGTCGCCCTCGATGCTGTTCTCGGAGTTCGAGGGCAAGGCCGCGGCCGACCTCACCGCCGGCGACGTGAAGTACCACATGGGCTTCTCGAGCGACGTGATGACCCCGGGCGGCCCGATGCACCTGACGCTCGCGTTCAACCCCTCGCACCTCGAGATCATCAACCCGGTGGTCGAGGGCTCGGTGTATGCCCGCCAGGTCCGTCGCGGCGACGCCGACAAGAAGCAGGTGCTGCCGGTGCTGATCCACGGCGACGCCGCCGTGGCCGGCCAGGGCGTTAACCAGGAAATGCTCAACTTCTCGCAGACTCGCGGCTACGGCACGGGCGGCACGGTGCACCTGGTCGTCAACAACCAGATCGGCTTCACCACCTCCGACCCGCGCGACTACCGTTCCTCGCTTTACTGCACCGACATCTTCAAGATGGTCGAGGCGCCGATCTTCCACGTCAATGGCGACGATCCCGAGGCCGTGGCCCTGGTCACTGCGCTGGCGGTCGAGTTCCGCCAGGAGTTCAAGAAGGACGTCGTGGTCGACATCATCTGCTTCCGCAAGCTCGGCCACAACGAGCAGGACGAGCCGATGGTGACGCAGCCGCTGATGTACCGCACCATCCAGAAGCACCCCGGCACCCGCAAGCTCTACGCCGAGCGCCTGGTCGCCGAGGGCACCCTGAAGGCCGAGGAGCCCGACCAGATGATCGCCGAGTACCGCGAGCATCTCGACAAGGGCCAGCTGCTCTACAACCCGGTGCTCTCCGGCCACAACCGCCAGTTCGCCGCGGACTGGACGCCCTACATCAAGCAGCCCTACACCGACGAGTGCGACACCACGGTGCCGGTGCAGGAGATCAAGCGCCTGTCCGAGCGCCTGAGTGCCATCCCGGCGAACTTCACGCTGCACTCGCGCGTCAAGAAGATCATCGACGACCGCGCCGCGATGGGGCGTGGCGAAGCGCCCTTCGACTGGGGCATGGGCGAGAACCTGGCCTACGCCAGCCTGCTGGCGCAGGGCTACGGCGTGCGCCTCTCCGGCGAGGACGTCGGCCGCGGCACCTTCTTCCATCGCCACGCCGTGTTGCACGACCAGAAGCGCGAGCGCTGGGACGAGGGCATCTACAAGCCGCTCGACCACATCCAGGACGGCCAGGCCCGCTTCCAGAGCTACGACTCGGTGTTGTCGGAGGAGGGCGTGCTCGCCTTCGAATACGGTTACGCCACCACCGAGCCCAACGAGCTCGTCATCTGGGAAGCCCAGTTCGGCGACTTCGTGAACGGCGCCCAGGTCGTGCTCGACCAGTTCATCAGCTCGGGCGAGGCCAAGTGGGGTCGCCTGTGCGGACTCACGCTGATGCTGCCGCACGGCTACGAGGGCCAAGGCCCCGAGCACTCGTCCGCCCGTCTCGAGCGCTACATGAACAACGCTGCCGAGCACAACTGGCAGATCTGCGTGCCGACCACCCCGGCGCAGATCTTCCACCTGCTGCGCCGCCAGGCGATCCGCAAGGTGCGCAAGCCGCTGATCATCATCACGCCGAAGTCGCTGCTGCGTCACAAGGAGGCGATTTCCTCGATCGAGGAACTGGCCAACGGCAGCTTCCAGACGGTGATCCCCGAGGTCGAGAAGCTCGACGCCAAGAAGGTCAAGCGCGTGGTTCTGTGCCAGGGCAAGATCTATTACGAGCTCCTCGCCCATCGCCGCGAGAACAAGATCACCGACACCGCGCTGGTCCGCATCGAGCAGCTCTATCCGTTCCCGACCGAGGCCTTCGCCAAGGCGATCGAGCAGTTCCCGAACGCCAAGGAGATCGTCTGGGCCCAGGAAGAGCCGCGCAACCAGGGCGCGTGGTACTGGCTCGCCTCGCGCCAGCACCTGGTCAACGTGCTCGGCACCAAGCGCCGTCTGCTGCTGGTGAGCCGCCCGGCCGCCGCCTCGCCCGCGGTCGGCTACTACGCCAAGCACAACGCGCAACAAAAGGCGGTCCTCGAAAACGCCTTCGGTCCGATCCAGGACACCACGCCGCAGTCCCCGCACTGAAAAATACCTAGGGAGAGAAATTCATGCTGATCGAAGTCAAAGTACCGCAGCTGTCCGAGTCGGTTTCCGAAGCCACGCTGGTCACCTGGCACAAGAAGGAAGGCGACGCGGTCGCGCGCGACGAGAACCTGATCGACATCGAGACCGACAAGGTCGTGCTCGAGACCCCGGCCCCGGCCGACGGTGTGCTGGTGAAGATCATCAAGCAGGGTGGCGACACCGTGACCTCGGGTGAGCTGATCGCCCAGATCGACACCGAAGCCAAGGCCGCCGCCGGCGCCGCCGCCGCGGCTCCGGCCGCAGCCCCGGCTGCCGCCGCACCCGCCGCCGCTGCGGCGGCGTCCGGTGCCGCCGGCGCCGCCAGCCCGGCCGCGCGCAAGATCCTCGACGAGAAGGGCATCGCCGCCGGCGACGTCGCCGGCTCCGGCCGTGGCGGTCGCGTGACCAAGGAAGATGCCGTCGCCGCCCAGCCCAAGGCCGCCGCAGCCGCGGCGTCCGCCGCGGTGCAGCTCACCGGCGACCGTCCTGAAGAGCGCGTGCCGATGACCCGCCTCCGTGCCCGCATCGCCGAGCGCCTGATCCAGTCGAAGAACGAGAACGCCATCCTGACCACGTTCAACGAGGTCAACATGGCGCCCGTCATGGCCCTGCGCAAGCAGTACGGCGACAAGTTCGAGAAGGCGCACGGTGTCCGTCTCGGTTTCATGGGCTTCTTCGTCAAGGCGGCCGTGGCCGCGCTGAAGAAGTTCCCGATCCTGAACGCCTCGGTCGATGGCAACGACATCGTCTACCACGGCTACATCGACATCGGCATCGCGGTCGGCTCGCCGCGCGGCCTGGTGGTGCCGATCCTGCGCAACGCCGAGACCATGTCGATCGCCGAGATCGAACTGAAGATCGCCGAGTTCGGCCAGAAGGCCAAGGACGGCAAGCTGTCGCTCGACGACCTCTCCGGCGGCACCTTCTCGATCTCCAACGGCGGCGTGTTCGGCTCGATGATGTCGACTCCGATCATCAACCCGCCGCAGTCGGCCATCCTCGGCATCCACGCCACCAAGGATCGTGCCGTGGTCGAGAACGGCCAGGTCGTGGTTCGTCCGATCAACTATCTGGCCATGTCCTACGACCACCGCATCATCGACGGTCGCGAGGCGGTGCTCGGCCTGGTGACGATGAAGGAAGCGCTGGAAGATCCGGCTCGCCTGATCCTCGACGTCTGATCACAACGCACAGGGGCGCGTCACGCTGCCGGGCATTGCGCCCGGGCAGCGGGGCAGCGCCCCGTTTTTCGGTAGGGAGAGATGAATGTCCAAAGAATTCGACGTCCTCGTCATCGGCGGCGGCCCCGGCGGCTATGTCGCCGCGATCCGTGCAGCGCAGCTCGGCTTCAAGACCGCATGCTGCGAATCCAACCCATATGCCGACCCGAAGGGCGAGCCGCGCCTCGGCGGCACCTGCCTGAACGTCGGCTGCATCCCCTCCAAGGCGCTGCTCCACACCTCGCACCTGTTCGAGGAAGCCGGCCACGCCTTCGAAGGCCAGGGCATCAGCGTCGGCACGCCCAAGATCGACGTGCCCAAGATGATCGCCCGCAAGTCGGGCATCGTCGACCAGCTCACCGGCGGCATCAAGGGCCTGTTCAAGAAGAACAAGGTCACCCTGCTCAACGGCCATGGCGCCTTCGTCGGCAAGGCCGACGCCGGCTGGCAGGTCCAGGTCGGCGAAGAGCTCGTCACCGCCAAGCAGGTCATCGTCGCCACCGGCTCGGCCCCGCGCCACCTGCCGGGCGTGCCGGTCGACAACAAGATCGTCTGCGACAACGTCGGCGCGCTCGACCTCGACGCGGTGCCGAAGAAGCTCGCCGTCATCGGCGCCGGCGTCATCGGCCTCGAGATGGGCTCGGTGTGGCGTCGCCTCGGTGCCGAGGTCACCGTGCTCGAAGCCATGCCCGAGTTCCTCTCGCTCGCCGACCAGGACGTGGCCAAGGAAGCGCTCAAGGTCTTCACCAAGCAGGGCCTCAAGTTCAACCTCGGCGTCACCATCGGTGAGGTCAAGGTGGGCAAGAAGGGCGTCAGCATCGCCTACAAGGACAAGGACGGCGCCGAGCAGAAGCTCGAAGCCGACCGCCTGATCGTCTCCGTCGGCCGCGTGCCCAACACCCAGGGCCTCAACGCCGAAGCCGTCGGGCTCAAGCTCAACGAGCGCGGCCAGATCGAGGTGGACGACCACTGCAAGACCAACCTGCCCGGCGTGTGGGCGGTGGGCGACGTGGTGCGCGGGCCGATGCTCGCGCACAAGGCGATGGAAGAGGCGGTCATGGTCGCCGAGCTGATGGCGGGCCAGGCCGGCCACTGCAACTTCGACACCGTGCCCTGGGTGCTGTACACCAGCCCCGAGATCGCCTGGGTCGGCAAGACCGAGCAGCAGTTGAAGGCCGCCGGCGTGGCCTACAAGGTCGGCAAGATCCCCTTCCTGGCCAACGGCCGCGCGCTCGGCATGGGCGACTCGACCGGCTTCGTCAAGATGCTGGCCGACGCCACTACCGACCGCATCCTCGGCGTGCACATCATCGGCGCCAACGCCTCGGAGCTGATCTCCGAAGCCGTGGTGGCGATGGAGTTCGCCGGCTGCTCGGAAGACCTGGCGCGCATCTGCCACGCCCACCCGACCCTGTCGGAAGTGGTGCACGAGGCCGCGCTCGCCTGCGACAAGCGTCCGCTGCACTTCTGAGCGAGGCGTGAGCTGTGAGGGGTGAGGTGCGGGGGCTTCCCTGCGCCCACCCCTTTTTGCGTTAACCTGCAGTCCTCCGATCAACGCTCCTGACCGATTTCCTATGCCTCACCGCATCCTGAACGTTCCCCAGCACGGGATGATCGACGCCTACGAAGCCCTGCTGAAGACGCGCGGCTACCAGTCCGATCCCGCCCAGCGCGCCGCAGCACAGCGCCTGCAGGGCCTGTACACCGAGCTCGTCGGCTTCAAGGCGGCGCGCCAGGGCAGCCGCATCAAGCAGTTCCTGAACAAGCCCAAGATGCCGCGCAGCGTCTACTTCTGGGGTGGCGTGGGGCGCGGCAAGAGCTTCCTGATGGACTGCTTCTACGACTCGGTGCCGTATCGCCGCAAGCGCCGGGTGCACTTCCACGCCTTCATGCAGGAGGTGCAGAACGACCTGCGCAAGTTCAACAACGCACCCGATCCGCTGCAGAAGGTCGCCGACCGCATCTCCGAGCACACCCGGCTGCTGTGCTTCGACGAGTTCCATGTCTCCGACATCGCCGACGCGATGATCCTGGGGCGGCTCCTCGACGCGCTCTTCGACCGCGGCGTGATCTTCGTGATGACCTCGAACTATCCGCCCGACGGCCTTTATCCCAACGGCCTGATGCGCATCAATTTCCTGCCCACGATCGAGAAGATCAAGCAGCGCTTCGACGTCATCGAGGTGGATCACGGCACCGACTATCGCCTGCGCACGCTCGAGAAGATGGAGATCTACCTCGTGCCGCACGACGACGCGGCCGAGCGCAAGATGGCCGAGGACTTCCGCCGCCTCGCTGCGAGCGACGGCCGCGGCGGCAGCGTCGAGATCCTCGGGCGCAACATCGACGTGGTGCGCCAGGCCCCGGGGGTGATCTGGTTCGACTTCGCCAGCCTGTGCGGCGGCCCGCGCTCGCAGAACGACTACCTCGAGATCGCGCGCGAGCACCACACGGTGATCCTGTCGAACGTGCCCAAGATGCTGGTCGGCAACGCCTCCGAGGCGCGCCGCTTCACCTGGCTGATCGACGTGCTGTACGACCACCGCGTCAAGCTCATCATGAGCGCGGCGGTCGAGGCCCACGATCTCTACACCGAGGGCCACAACGCCCACGAGTTCGTGCGCACGGTCAGCCGCCTGATCGAGATGCGCACCCGCGACTACCTCGCCGAGCCGCACCGCACCGAATAGTCGGGGCGCGGCGCCCGTCCGCCGCGATGGGCGTCGCTTGGGCGCGCGTCCGGCCTTTGGACAACCAGGGCGGCGCGAGCGTGTCCCTCGAGCGCTCGCGCCGCCCTGTTCGTCCCGCCGTGGGATCAGGAGCCGACCACGCCCCCGTCATCCTTCGTGATCACGACGGTCGCCGAGCGTGGGCGACCGCCGCCGGCCTCGGGCCACTGACTGAACGCGAGCGGGTTCTGCGCAAGATACTCGTCCATCGACAGGCTCCCGCGCATGCTCGCGTCCGGTGCGCGCGGATGCGAACCGGCCTCGCCGGGATGTTGCACGTTGATGAACATGGTCCGGTAGTCGGGGGAGAATGCAAGGCCGGTAATCTCGCAGCCCGAAGGTCCGACCAGGAAGCGGCGGATCTCCTTGCTCTCGGGGTCGGCAACCAGCATCTGGTTGTTGCCCTGGCCCGCGTAGTCGCCGCTATTCGAGAAGTTTCCGTCGGTCTGGATCCACAGCCGGCCCGCGCCGTCGAAGCCGATGCCGTCGGGGCTGTTGAAGGTGTTGTCGGCGGATACGCTCGCGGAACCGGAGCGCAGGTCCTGGCGGTCGGGGTAAGCCACCGGGTTGCCTGCGAGCACGAAGAGATCCCACTCGAAAGTCATCGCGGCGGCGTCGTCGCCGGCCTCGCGCCAGCGCACGATCTGTCCGTAGCGGTTCTGTGCGCGCGGGTTAGCATCGTCCGTCGTGGTCCGGCCGGAGTTGTTGGTCAGGGCACAGTAGACCTCGCCGGTTTGCGGATGCGTGGTGATCCACTCCGGGCGATCCATCTTCGTCGCACCGACGGCGTCGGCGGCGAGGCGGGCGTGGATCAGGACTTCGGCCTGGGTGGCGAAGCGGGCGTCTGCCGCCAGCGTGGGGTTGGCCGCCTTGTCGAGCAGCAGCCATTCCCCCACACCCATGAAGTCGCCGCTGGCCGCGCCGGCGTCGAATTTGGCCACATACAGCTTGCCGGCGTCGAGCAGGTTGCCGTTCGCAAGCCCACGGCTTGCGTCGAAAACGCCATCGGACACGAACTTGTAGATGTAATCGTTGGCCTGGTCGTCGCCCATGTAGACGACCACGCGCTTGTCTGCGGCGAGCCTCATCTCGGCGTTTTCATGCTTGAAGCGGCCGAGCGCGGTGCGCTTCTTCGGCGTGGAGCCGGGCTCGAAGGGGTTGATCTCGACGACCCAGCCGAAGCGGTTGGCCTCGTTGGGTTCCTTGGCGTAGTCGAAGCGGTCCTCATGCTCGTGCCAGCGGTAGCCGGAACCGCCGGCGCTGATGCCGTAGCGGACGAAGGCCGCGCTGCGCGTCGGTGCCGGGCTCGCTGCGGTGGCGAAATAGCCGTTGAAGTTCTCTTCGCAGGTCAGGTAGGTGTTCCACAGCGTCTTGCCGTTGGCGCAGTTGTTCAGCGTTCCCAAGACGCTGAGGCCACTGGGGTCCGCCGTTGTGCGCAGGAGGGCGTCGCCGGCGGCGGGGCCGGTCAGCGTCATCGGCGTCTTGCCGGTGATCCGGCGGTTGTACGGCGAGCCGATGTGGACTTCCCAGCGCCCCGCGCCGTTCTTCTTGACGTGGAGGACCGAGACCCCATGCGCGTTGAGCGCCTTGGAGACCTTCTCGGCCGTCCACGGCGTCATGAATTCGGCGCCGAACAGATACCCGTAGTTGCAGTACTCGTGGTTCATCACCAGGAGGCCTTCGTTCGATCCGTCGATCGGGAAGTAGCTCATCCCGTCGTGGTTGTCGCCGACCTGGCGAGCCTGCTCTTCACCGGTGTTGGTGCCGTCCGGTCGCCATGCGGGGGAGTCGCTGAACAGCGGCGATCCCCAGGGAGTGAAGATCTGCGCCGAATAGCCCGCGGGGACGACGATCGCATCGCCGCTCGATGTGGCGACGGCGGCGAAGCCGAGGAGCGGCCCCGTGGCAGGCGCAGGCGCAGGGGGCGTCCCGGCGGACGGAGACTCGGCGACGGGCGTGTCGTCGTCCGAGGTACAGGCAGCGAGCGAGCCCGACAGGAAGGTGACGGCCGAGAGGCCCAGGCCGCTCTTCAGGAAGCCGCGGCGGCTGACCGCACGCTCCACGACGGACTGGAAGTGCTCGTTGGCCGAGAGGTTGGTCGGAAGGTCGTCGAGCGTATCGGGCTTCTTCATTGCTTCATCACTCCGGATGCAGGGTCGGAAAAGCCACGAGTTTTCCTGCGCCGGATTACGCGGGCGTGAAGGGTTTCTTACGCTTCGACGAGGGCGATCCCGCGCACGCGGCGGAGTGCGGCGGGGGGTGATTCAGAAACGGATCCGCATGCGCTCGCCGTCGCGTGTCGGGCGCAGCTCCGCGAGCATGCCTTCCAGGCGGCCAAGCAGCCGGGGATCGCCGCCGACATCGAGATCGACGCGCGGGCGCTGCCCGCCCGAGAGTTCCACCTTGCCATTCACGGCGAGCGCGCGCCCGCGCAGGGCGCTGATCTCCAGCGTCGTCACCGGCGCTGCGATCGCGGCGACGATGCGATGGTCGCCGAGCGCCTGGCCGGGCAGGATGTCCACGCCGCCGGCGCGCCACTCCGCCTGCAGCGTGCCCGCGCAGCGTCCGCCCCAGCCGCAGGCGAGCGCGGGAACGTTCAGCTCGAGGACGCCGCGCCAACCGGCGCGCGCGATCGCATGGGGAACTGCGGCGAACGCGGTGGCGGGCGGCAGCTGCACCGCGAGGCGCTGCAGGGCGACGCCGCCAGGATCGATCTCCAGCGTGGCGGGGGCGCCGCCGTCGATGGTCAGCTGCCAGCGTAGCCGCGCACCCGCCAGCGCGGAGGGCTCGAACGCCCAGCGCAGGCGGGTGATCGGGCTCAGCGATGCGCTGCCGTCCGCGCTTGCGAGACGTCCCTGGCCGTTCCACAGCGTGCCCTCGGCCAGCACCAGGCGGAAGCGCCCTGCGCTGGCATGATCGAGCGCTGCGTCGAGCAGCCGCGCGGGCGCGCTTGCGACGAGCAGTGCCCCCACGCTCGCGGCGAAGATGGCTGCGCCGGTGGCGAACTTCACTGTCCGCCCACCTCGAACATGGCGTCGAAGCGCGCCAGCCCGTCGGTACCGGCGGCTTGCAACTCCAGTCGCGTCGGACGCAGGCGCTGCTCGGCGTGCAGGGTGGCGAGCCAGTCCACGAGCGCAGGCAGGGTGGTACGGCCGCCGACTTCCACCCGGTCGCCGGCGATCCGCGCCGCGGCCTCGATGCCGCGTGCGCTGGCGGCGGCGCGGATCGAGTCGGGCAGGGCCGCGAGCGGGGGCGCGGTCGGCGTGGGGCGCTCGCGCAGCGCGGCCAGGCCCAGGCTGTCCTGTTCCATGCCGAGGTAGGCCAGGCGCGCCGCCGGCAAGCGGCGTGCGAGCCGTTCACGTTCGGCGGCGAGCTGCTCGGCCGTGGAGATCAGGGCGCCGCCGAGCACGACTGCGACGGCGAGCACGAGCATCCGGCGCTCGCGCGGGGCGCATGCGGCATACCAGGCGCGCAGGCGCGCAATCGGCGAGAGGGCCGGCGATCGGCCGGAAGCGAGGGCGGGGGTCGAAGAGGCGGTCATCGGCGTTCAGGGGCGGGCGGCGAGGAGCAGGCGGCTGCCCTCCGCGCGCGCCGCGAGGCCACGCGCGTCGAGGCGGACGAGGAGGTCGGCGGGCGGCGCACTGGCCAACTCCAGCGTGAGCCGGCCATCCTCGTAGCGCAGTGCTTGCGGTTGCGGCGCGCCGGCTTCGAGCGCGGCGTCGAACAAGGCCAAGAGGTCGCCGGCGGCGAGCTGCCCATGCACCTGCAGTGCGCGTTCGTGCGCGCGGCGCAGTTGCATGCGCGGTTCGAGCAGGGGCTGGCCGGGCAGGGCCTCGGCGGCCAGGCGCTCGCCGCGTTCGCGCAGCGCGCGCTCCTCGCCGCCATCGATCGCGACCAGTGCCGCCTGCACCAGCAACCACGCGCCTGCCGCGCCCGCGGCGAGCAGCGCCGGCCGGCGCAACTGCCGCCACCAGCCGTCGCCGCCATGCGCCGGCGCGAACTCGCCGTGCAGCAGGTTGGCGGCGTCGTTCGCCAGTCGCCACCAATCCAGCGTCGGACCCTCGCGCAGTTCCACCCCGATGCGCGCCGCAAGCGCAGGGGTCTCGGGGATGGGTGTGCCGGTGGTCGAGCGCACTTCCAGCCGGGTGGGGCGCGCCTCGGCGGGCGTCGCGTCGAGCTGCAGCGCGAGCCATTCTGCGAGCGTGTCCGTGCTGTCGGCGTCGAGCGCCATGCCCGCCTGCAGGCCGGTTCGCAGCACCGCGGTCGCGCCGGGCAGCAGCGCCAGCGTCCACTCGCCGGAGGCGGGCGGGGCGAGCTGCAGCGCGCTGTGTACCGCGTCGAGCGGTCGCCCGAGGGCCTTGCAGGTCGCGACCAGGGTGGCGAGCTCGCTGCGCGCGACAACGAGCACGCCGACGCGCGCGTTTGCCGGGTCGCGGCCGCTGACGGTGAGATGCTGCAGGTCGGGGTCGCGCGCGAGATGGCTCTCGAGCGCGTAGCGGATCAGTTGCGGCTGCTCGCGCTTCGGTGCCGGCGGCAGCTCGAGCTCGAGCCGGATGACGCGGCTGCCGGCGAGGACGATCTCGTGGCGATCGGCTGCAGGCCAGTGGCGCGGATCGCTGCGCCCGTGGTCGAGCGGCCGGCGTGCGGCGTCGAGCAGCACCCAGTCGGCGACCGGGTCCTGTGGCCAGCGCTCGCCGGCGAGCAGCATCAGGGTGGTGGTCATGGCGTGTGGTACCAGAGGATGGCGGGCCAGTTCGACTCGCGGTCGAGCATGGCCTGCAGGTTCAGTACGGCGTCGCCGTAGGCGGCGCTGATGGTGACGAGGAAGTAGCGGCTGCGTACGTCGAGCACGCGGCCGGCGGGCAGGGCAGCACCTTCGGGCAGGCGTCCTTCGAGGTCGCCGAGGTTGCGGAACCAGGCACGCTCGCGTGCTGCGACCAGGTTGCGCGCGACGTCCAGGCTCAGGCTGTCGAGCACTGCGGCGAGCACTTCCGCGCTTGCGGTGTTGATGTTGATCGGCGCCCCGGGCGGCGCGGCGACGACGTGGGGCTCGAGCGCGGCGAAGGTCGCGGCGGGAACCAGCCCGAGCAGGACGAGCTCGCGTGTTTCGACCAGCGCGCGTCCGCCACCCGCGTTCGCGTTCGTCTCGCCGCCGCTGCGCCCGTCGGCGGCCGTACCGGGGGCCGCGGCAGGGGCCGTGCCGAGCTCGGCGGTCCCGCCCTGCAGGTGGGCTGCGAGCGCGCGGGCAGTCGCGTTCGCGCTCGCGTCATCCATCCCCACCAGACCGAGCAGGCGGGTGAAGCGGGCGATCGCCGGCGTGTCGGGGCGGCCGTTGGGCGCGAGGTCGTTGAGGTTGAAGCGCCCGGAGAGGTCGTGGATCGCCCCGCCCACGCTGCCGTCGGCGCTATCGCTGCCGATCGCGGTGACGGGGATCGCGGTGGTCCAGATCTCCCCAAAATGATCGGTGGACGTGCGGCGCGCATCGTCGGCGAGGATGTTGCGCGACCAGTCCACCGCGGCGCGCCCGAGCTGCCAGGCCTGGGCCTGGTCATGGCGGCCGCCGAGCATGGCCAGGCCGTGGCCGAAGTCGGCGAGTGCGGCCGCGGCGAGCATGGCGGCGAAGCTGACCGTCAGCAGCGCGAGCACCACCGCGGCGCCGCGCTGCGCGGCCCGCCTAGCGCAGCGCGAAAACGCGGGTGAGCGGGCCGACATCGGCGAGCTCCAGGGTGAGTTCGACCGCCTCGGGCAGCGGCGTGACGAGCGCGACGCGGCCGCGCCGGCGGCTTCGGCTCTCGGCGATGGGCCACTGCGTGTGCGGCTGGCCGGCCGCGATCAGGCGCCAGCGCAGGGCATCGACGCCGTCGAGCAGCGGCAGCCGGACCGCCTCGCCGCGCGCCTCGCGGTCGGGCCAGACGAGGGCTTCGAGGCGACCATCCCGATGGAGGAGTTCGACCCGACCGAAGCCCTGCTCGCCGCCGACCACCGTCCACGCGAGCCGGCTGAGGTGGCCGTCCGGTTCGGTCTCGAGTTCGAGCGCGGGGAGCGCCGCGCCCGTGGCGGCTGCGGTCGTGCCGGTGCCGTCGGCGAGCTCCGGCGGGGCGATCTGCATCAGCTCGCGCTCGATCAGTGCGCTCGCGTGCATCACCGCCTGCCAGCGCGCGAGCTCGGCGCCGATGCGCTCTCGCCCATCCACCAGTTGGCTGGTGGCGCGCCAGGTGAGCACGCCGATCACGCCGAGCAAGGCCATCGCCACCATCAGCTCGATCAGGGTCAGGCCGGCGCCCCGACAGCGCGCGGAGCGGCGACGAGCGGCGAGGGCAGGGGGGGGAGTGCGGTACGGCTGCATCGGCTCGTTCAGCGCAGCGGACGCACGGCGAAGCCGCTCAGGGTGGCGAGGGTGCGCCCGCCGCTCGCGTCGAGCACGCGCACGTCGATACGCCGAAACAGTGCGTTGGGCGTGCCGCTCACTTTCTCCTCCCAGCGCATCCTCATGCGCGCCTGCTCGGCTTCGCCGCTGTACTCGCCGATCTCCGGCCAGGCCGCAGTGGCACGGTGCATTGCCAGGCGGTTCTGCGCGACCCAGCTCGCCAGGGTGTGCTCGCGCAGGGCTGCGGTGGACTGCGCGGTCGCGCCCATCGCGCGCAATGCCGACACCAGTGCGATTGCCACGATCGCGAGCGCGACCAGGGTCTCGAGCAGCGTGAAGCCGCGCGTGCGTCCGGCGTTGCGAGGGCGAGCCCGATTGCGATTCGGCGCCTGAGTCATCGTGCGGCCTCCGCGCCCGGCCGACGCTCCACACGACCGTCGATGCGGCCGGCGATGCGGTAGCGCATGCCCTCTTCGGCCAGTTCCAGCTCGAAGGCCGGCGCGCGCGTGCCGAAGACGATCCTCCGCCCGCCCCCGCCTTCCGCGACCGGGGCGGCGAGCGACTCCCCCGCGGGGGGCGCGACCGCGCCGGGGAGCGACGTTGCGCCCGAATCCGCCAGCAGCGCCTGCCGCCCCGCGCGCTGGCCCACGCGCAGCGCGGTCACGCGCAGGCCGCCGGAAAAGGCACGCGGGGCGAACTCCGGCGGTGCCTCCAGTCGCTTCCAGCCGCCGTCGGGCTGGCGCTCACTGAAGCGATAGCCGTCGGGGAGGAAATCCACCGCGAGCGCGCGGCCGCGCAGCTCGGCGCGATAGGCGGCGCCTTCGAGCGCGCGGCGCAGGCGTTCGACCTCGTGCTCGCTGTCGTCGGCCTGGGCGCGGTCGAGTGCGAGCGCGATGCCACCGCCGGCGATGCCGACGATCACCAGCACGACCAGCAGTTCGACGAGGGTGAAGCCGCGCTGCATGGATTCGGGAGCCAGAGGGGCCGGGCGCTCAGGGCTGCCAGGAGCCGACGTCGGCGTCGAAGCCTTCGCCGCCCGGGCGGCCGTCGGCGCCGTAGCTGAACACATCGACCTCGCCGTGCACGCCCGGCGCCAGGTACTGGTAGGGCTGGCCCCAGGGGTCGGCGGGCAGGCGCTCCACGTAGGCCTTCCCGTTCTCGGGCGCGGGCGCCGCGGTCGGACGCGCGACCAGCGCGCCCAGGCCCTGCTCGGTGCTCGGATAGCGCCGGTTGTCGAGCTTGTAGAGCTTGAGCGCCTGCATCAGCGAGGCGATGTCCTGGCGCGCCGCGACCACGCGCGCCTCGTCGGGCCGGCTCATGATGCGCGGCACGACCAGGGCGGCGAGCACGCCGAGGATCACGATCACGACCATCACCTCGATCAGCGTGAAGCCGCGGGCGCGGCGGCGGCCGGGATGGGTGCGGATGGCGGGGCCGGCAGGGTGGGCGAAGCGTTGCAGCATGGACTTACCTCATCAGGGTGTTGATTTCGATGATCGGCTGCATGACCGCGAGCACGATCAGCAGCACCACCGCCCCCATCACCAGCAGCAGCAGCGGCTCGAGCAGGCTGGTGAGGGTGGCGGTGCGGGTTTCGAGTTCCTGCTGCTGCAGGCGCGCGGCACGCTCGAGCAGCTGGTCGATGCGGCCGGTGGCTTCGCCGTTGGCCACCATGTGGATCAGCATCGGCGGAAACGCGCGCCCGGCGGCGAGCGCGCGCGCCAGCGGCCGCCCTTCGCGCACCTGCTCGGCGGCTTCGCGCACCGCGGCGCGGATGGGCAGGCGCTGCACCACGCGGCCGGCGGCGTCGAGCGCGGCGAGCAGCGGCACGCCGCTGCCGACCAGGATGGCGAGCGTGCTTGCGAAGCGGGTGGCGTCCAGGCTGCGCAGGTGGCGGCCGAGCACCGGCAGCGCGAGCAGGCGGCGGTCGAAGGCGTGGCGGATGCGCTCGTCGCGCAGCAGCGCTAGCGCGCCGAGCAGGGCGGCGGCACCCGCAGCGAGCGCGAGCCAGCCCCAGTCGCGGATGAAGTTCGACACCCCGATCATGATGCGGGTGAGCAGTGGCAGGGCCTGCTTGCTCTGCGCGAACACGCCCACCACCTGCGGCACCACGAAAACCATCAGCCCGGTCACCACCAGCAGCGCCACCATCGCCACCAGGGCCGGGTAGATCAGTGCCTGCATCGTCTTCCTCTGCAGGTCGGCGCCGCGTTCGAGGTGGTCGGCGAGCTGGTTCATCACCGCGGCGAGCTCCCCGGACTGCTCGCCGGCGGCGATCGCCGCGCGGTAGATCGGCGGGAAGGCGCCGCTGTGGCGGTCGAGCGCGATGCGCAGGCTGTGGCCGGAGACGACGTCGGAGCGGATCGCCGCCAGGGTGTCGTGCACGCGCTCGCTGTCGGCCTGCTCGATCAGCGCCGACAGCGCGTGCTCGACCGTGAGCCCGGCGGCGAGCAGGGTCGCCCACTGGCGCGACAGCAGCGAGAGCTCGCTCACCGGCAGGCGGCGGCGCGCCTGCACGCGTGCGAGCCAGCCCGGACGATCGGCGGCAGCGCGGGCCTGCTGGCCGAGGTCGATGACCTCGACCGGATGCAGGCCGCGCTCGCGCAGCGCGCTGCGTGCGGCGCGGCCCGAGTCGGCCTCGATCACGCCGGTGCTCGGCGTGCCCTGGAGGTCGAAGGCGCGATAGCGGAAGGCGCTCATGACAAATGGCTCAGGCGCGGATCACGCGCTGCAGCTCGGCGGCGCTGGTCAGCCCGCTGGCGACGTGGCGCAGGCCGTCCTCGTGCAGGCTGTGCATGCCGGCGGCGCGCGCGTGGGCGCGCAGGCGGTCCTCGTCGGCGCCGTCGTGGATCAGGCGGCGCAGGCCCTCGTCGACCACCAGCAGCTCGTAGATGCCGGCACGCCCGCGGTAGCCGCTGTGGCCGCAGTGCGCGCACTGGCCGGCTTCCCAGCCCCGCGTCGTGCTGGCGGGCGCGGCGGGCTGGCGGCAGTCGGGACAGAGCTTGCGCACCAGGCGCTGGGCGAGCACGCCGCGCAGGGTGGAGGCGAGCAGGAAGGGCTCGATGCCCATGTCCACCAGGCGGGTGAGCGCGGCGGCGCTGTCGTTGGTGTGCAGGGTGGCGAGCACGAGGTGGCCGGTGAGGCTGGCCTGGATGGCGATCTGCGCGGTCTCGAGGTCGCGGATCTCGCCGATCATGATCACGTCCGGGTCCTGGCGCAGGATGGCGCGCAGCGCGCGCGCGAAGTCGAGCTCGATGCGCGGGTTGACCGGGATCTGGCCGACCCCGGGCAGATCGAATTCCACCGGATCCTCGACCGTGACGATGTTGAGGCGGCCGGCATCCAGGCTTTGCAGCGCCGCGTACAGCGTGGTCGTCTTGCCCGAGCCGGTGGGGCCGGTGACGAGCAGGATGCCGTGCGGCCGGGCGAGCAGGTCGGCGAACACGGCGCTGGTGTCGGGCGCCATGCCGAGGCCGTCGAGGCCGATCTGCCCGGCCTGCTTGTCGAGCAGGCGCAGCACCAGGCGTTCGCCGTGGGTGGTGGGCACGGTGGACACGCGCACATCGACCGCCCGCCCGGCCAGGCGCAGGGTGATGCGGCCGTCCTGGGGCAGGCGTTTCTCGGCGATGTCGAGCTGCGCCATGATCTTGATCCGCGAGGCCATCGCCGCGTGCAGGCCGCGGCGCGGTCGCGCGATGTCGCGCAGCACGCCGTCGCGGCGCAGGCGCACCACCGACTCGCGCTCGTAGGGCTCGATGTGCACGTCCGAGGCGCCGTCGCGTACCGCCTGGGTGAGCAAGGCGTTGATCAGGCGGATGATCGGCGCGTCGTCCTGGGTGTCGAGCAGGTCCTCGACCGCGGGCAGCTCGGTCATCAGGCGATCGAGGTCGACCTCCTGACCGACATCGGCGACGATCTCCGCCGCACTGTCGCCGGCGCCGCCGTAGGCCTCGGCGAGGCGGGCGTCGAAGAGCGCGCGCGGCACGCGCTGCAGGCGCAGTGGCAGGCCGACGCTGCGGCGCACTTCGGCGAGCGCTTGCGGGCGAACGTCCTCGCGCACCAGCACCTCGGCGTGTTCGGCGCCGAGGGCCGCGACCAGCACGCCGTGGTCGCGCGCGAAGCCGTAGGGCAGCTCGAAACCCATCAGCGCGGGGCCGCCGGCGTCGCGGCGGGCTGCAAGGGGCGGAAGGCGAGGTCGACCACCGGCGCCGGCTCATCCGGCGGCGGGTCGCGCAGCAGGTTAGCACCCGAAGGTAGCGCGTCGCGGCGGCCGATCACGTAGTCGTAGCGGCTGTCGGTGAGCGCGGCGTAGCTTTCGCGGTCGCGCAGGATCACCGGGCGCAGGAACACCACCAGGTTGGTCTTGGCGCGCTTGCGGGTGTCGTAGCGGAACAGGCTGCCGGCGAAGGGCAGGTCGCCGAGCACCGGCACCTTCTCCTCGCCGCCGCTGTAGCTGTCCTCGACCAGTCCGCCGAGGGCGAGGATGGCGCCGTCGTCCACCAGCACCATGGACTCGATCGAGCGCTTCGTGGTCACCGAGTTGCCGGCGGCGGCGCTCTCGGCGCTGCCCACCACGGCCGAGGCCTCCTGGTAGATCTGCAGGCGGATCGCGCCGCCCTCGGAGATCTGCGGCTTGACGTGCAGGGTGAGGCCGACATCGCGGCGCTCGATGGTCTGGAAGGGGTTGGCGGGCGTGGTGCCGCCGCCGGTGTTGGCGTACTGGCCGGTCACGAAGGGCAGGTTGCGACCGACGACGATGCGCGCCTCCTCGTTGTCGAGTGTGATGAGGTTGGGCGTGGACAGGATGTTGGCGCTGACCTCGTTCTCGAGGAAACGGGCCAGCACGCCCAGGCTGAGCACCTCGCCGATGCCGGGCACGTTGACCTTGCCGCCGCCGACGACCAGGTTGAGGCCGTTGTTCGGCAAGGTCGGCGTGCTGTTGCCGGCCGTGCCGGCGATGAGCTGGCCGAGGTTGCCGCCGCCGTTGCTGAAGAGCTGCGCGCCGAGCACGCCGACCTCGCCCGCCGAGGCGCCGGCGACCCACTGGAAGCCGAACTCGGCGGCGCGCTCGGTGGAGATCTCGGCGATCAGTGCCTCGATGTAGACCTGGGCGCGGCGGCGGTCGAGCTGGTCGATGACCGCGCGCAGGTTGCGGTAGATCGCGTCGGGCGCGGTGATGATCAGCGCGTTGTTCACCGCGTCCGGCTGCACCATGCCGCCGCGCGTGGCGGAGGAAAGACCGCCTGCTGCGCTGCCGGGGGTGGAGCCGGTGCCGCGCAGGGGGGCGCTGGCGACGCCCATTCCGGACGGGGCGGAACTGCCTGTGCCGAAGCCACTGCCGCCGCCGCTGTTGCGCGACAGCGGCGGCGTGCTTGCCGCGTCGCTCGTGCCGCCCTCGCCGGCGAGCGCGGCATTGAGCGTCGCGGCGACCTGGACGGCGTCGGCGTTGCGCAGATACACCACGCGAATGTCGCCGCCCGCGCCCGGACGGTCGAGCGCGGTGACGAGCTGGCGCAGCGCGGCCAGGCGGCTCGGCGTGTCGGCACGCACCAGCAGGCTGTTGCTGTTGGGTTCGGCGACGATCTGCGGCGGTGCGAGCCCGCCCGCGTTCTGGCCACCGGTCTGCTGCTCGGCGAGCAGGCGGACGAGTACCGGGGCGAGGTCGTTGGCCATCGCGTGCTGCAGCTGCAGCACCGCGACGTCGCCCTGCGGCGTGTCGATCGAGTCGATCACGGTCGCCAGCCGGCGCAGGTTCTCGGCGTAGTCGGTGACCACCAGGGTGTTGTTGCCGGGGAAGGCGGTGACCGCGTTGTTGGTCGAGACCAGCGGGCGCACCACGTTGACCATATGCACCGCGGATTCATGGCGCAGCGCGAACACCTGGGTCACCAGGCGGTCGCCGCGCGCTGCGCCCGCGCCCGGACGGCCACTGACCACCGGCACGCCGTGCAGCTTGGCGTCGGCCTCGGGCACGAGCTTGGTAACGCCCGACTCCTCGATCGCCGCGTAGCCCTGCAGGCGCAGCGCCGACAGCAGGATCTGGTAGGTCAGCTCCGGGGCCACGGGGGTGTTGGTGACGAGGTTGATCTTGCCCTTGACGCGTGGATCGATGAGGAAGTTGCGCCCCGAGATGCGTCCGATCGCCTGGATCACCGCGTCGATCTCGGCGTTCTGGAAGTTGAGCGCCACCGGCTCGCCCGCGGCGTGCACGGATTTCCCGCCGAGGCCCAGCGTGGCGGCGCCGACGGCCAGCGCGCACAGCGCGCGCCGCAGGGTGGCCTTGCAGCCCGCTGGAAAGGGGGAGGGTGGCGGAAGGAGCGTGGACGGGCGGGTCATCGGGGATCACGTCTGGGCCCGCCATCGGCGACGGGCGTGGGTGGGCGGAAGGCCTCGCTGCCCTCGCTGTCCCGGGTGGGCAGGGCGAGGCTGCTGCGGCGACCGTCGAGCTCGAATTCTGCGGACTCGGCAAGGAGGCGGACCAGTCTGCGGCCATCGGGCAGCGCCTGACCGGGGCTCAAGCTGAAAGTGGAGCCGTCTGCAGTCTGCAGGATGACGAAGCCGGGCAAGGCACCGAAGCCGGTGGCGATGCCGGTGACCGTGTAGCGCGCATCCGGGCCTGCCGCGCGCATTGGGGCCTCGTCGGCGACCGGTGCGGCACGACCCACATGCAGGCCGATGCGTGCGGCCACCTTGCGGGGGTCGGGCTCGTGGCGCGCAACCGCAGCCACCGGCACGGGCGCCGCAAGTTGCCAGAACAGCTCCGCCGCCACCCAGCCGCAAAAGGTCAGCGCGAGCAGCCAGGCAAGTCGTGGCAGGGTTTCGGGGAGCGAGCGGAGGACGCCGGCGGACTGGCGGAGTAAGGTCGGCATTGTAAGGATAAGGCGTCGCGGAACACCGACTGGGTTGTTGTCAGGCCTTGCGGAAAGCCCACAAGTATATGCCAGCGGATGTTGTCAAGCACTGCATCGGGTCGCTTCCCGGCTTGTCGGGCAGGCGTTCCGCTCGCCACGGTGGCCGTGCAAGCGGATGGCCGGGTCATGCTTCGGCCCGTTCGGTGAGCACGGTCACTGCTGCTGATGGTTTTTCCCGGCGGGATGATCACGCAGCGTGATGGTGGAGGGGGGATCCCCCTCAGGGAACTTGAACAAACGCACCCTTCGGGGGAGTCTCTGGTTACCAA
>WBZL01000296.1_pt1 | contig 55021 bp, 42 predicted proteins | sample 5204291 | NCBI WGS metagenome assembly WBZL01 (sample SAMN12344345, study PRJNA552823) | activated sludge metagenome | biome: Activated sludge suspended growth; feature: Nitrification reactor; material: Wastewater; isolation source: activated sludge from nitrification reactor of wastewater... | reverse complement strand
ACCGGCGAAGAGCGCCGGGCCGTTGCCGTCGTCGAACCAAAGCAGGGCCTGCACCCAGCCATCGAGACCACCACCGAGAGGCTCAATGCCACCGGTGCCATCGAGCCGCGCGACCCGGTTGGCAGGCGTGCTTCCCAGGCGGGTGAAGCGGCCGCCGAGAAAGACACCTCCACCCAGCGAAGCCGGCGCCGGGGCCAGGGCCTGGACGGCGAAGTCGGTCGTCTCCGGGCTCAGGGCCTGCCAGTCGGTGCCGGCCCAACGGGCTACCGTGAGCGGACTGACGCCCCACAGCGTGGGTTGTCCGCCCACCGCGAGCCACGCGACCGCCGCCGGAGCGAAGGCGAGCTGGGGGTCGAGGTAGCTCCAGCTCGTACCGTCCCAGCTGGCGAGGTGGTGCGTGTACCCGGACCCGTCGTGGGCGAAGTCGCCGCGGGCAAGGAGCCGCCCGCCGGGAGCCACGGGAGCCGCCTGCAGGCTGTCCACGGCACCGCTCGGCGCACCGATGCCGAGCCAGCTTGAGCCATTCCACGCCATCACCCCGCTCGTCAGGCTGGCGAAGAGGCCGGGGGTGCCCGCGACTTCACCGGTCGCGAGGCCCCAGACGGTCTCGCTGGTGCTGAGGACCTCCGTGAAACCGCCGGGCGACCATAGCCCCACCCGATCGACCAGACCTACGAAGAGCTGCGACCCAAGGACCCGCAAGAGCTGCGGATGGGTCCAGTCCGGGGAACCGACGCCCTCCCACCGCTCGCCATTCCAACGGGCGAGGCCGTTGGCGGTGATGCCCTGGTAGCCACCGAACCAGCCGCTGCCGTGGTTGGCCAGCGAGAAGTCGCCGGCCGCGAACAGATGCGGTCCCGTCCCATCGTCAACGACGGCCAGATCGCGGACCCAGTCGTTGAAGCCGTACCCCACCCGCTGCCATCGCCTGCCGTCCCAGCGCGCGATGCCGTTGACCGCCAGGCTGCCCGCGGCCGAGAAGTTCCCGGCCGCGTAGAGGGCTGGCCCGCTGCCGTCGTCGAAGACGAGCAGGGCATTGACCCGCTGGTTGAAGCCGGCTCCGACGCGCTCCCACCCCGCGCCGGTCCAACGGGCGATGCCGTCGACGCGCTGGCCCCCCGCGTACTGGAAATAGCCGGCGGCGTAGAGCCCGACCCCGCTGCCGTCGTCGAAGGCGGTGAGGGTCGCCACGGATGTCGAGTACCCGGGAGCGCTCGCCAGCCCGACCTCGGAGCCGGGCGCGAGGCCCGGCACGAAGCTCTGTGCGCACCCCGTGCGCAGGTCGAGCGCGGGGGCCTGGGGCCTCGCCGGCTCGATGCCACCGGTGTCGTCAATCGCCTCGAAGCCGCCCCACAGGCCCTCGGCGAGCTCTCGGCCGCTGGCCGCCGCTGTGCCCGCTGGCGCGGCCGCGCCGCGCGGCGCGAGGTGGGCGAGCAGCTGGCGATCGAGTGTTTGCGGAGCCAGCCGCTCGAAGGTGTCGAGCCTGATCGCGAGCGCCTCACTGTCCCCCAACACCCACAACCTTGCCGCCTCGCCGTCGTAGCGCAGGCCAGCGCCAGCGATCGGAAGGAGCGTGCGACGGACGATCCGCCCAGCCCCATCCACCTCGATCAGCGCCCGGCCCTGAAGTCCCCAAACCGTCCCGCTGCCGGGGATGGCGAGCAGGTGCACGGCTTGCCGCTCAGGCCAGGGAGCCGGCAGAACGCCCAGGGGGGCATCCTCGCCGTCCGTCACCCGCAAGCGGCCGTCTGCAAGCTCCCACGTGAGCCCGAGTCGCTCGTCCGTGGCTGTTGCTGCAAGGCCCGGTGCCGCGACCAGCCGGCCAGCCACCAGCGCCGCGAGGAAGACCGCGACGACCACGACCCTGCGACCCACGACCCTGCGACCCACGCCCCGCCGAACGCCCACCGTCCGCCGCTCCAACGTCCCGCTCATGGCTGACCCCCGATGGTGCGCTCCTCGACGCGCACGTTGTCGAAATAGCTACCGGCGTTCGCCTGCGAAGAAAGGCCCACGGTGCCGCTCGCGCTCCCTGGGGCGTCGAGATCGATCACCCGCTCGCGGTCGATCCAGACCGTCAGGTGCTCACCGACGGCCTCGATCTCGACGAAATAGTGATTGTTCGGGAGATAGGCGATCGGCTGGTCGCTCAGGACGCTCGCCACGCCGCCGACGACTCGGACGAGCCGCAGGTGCGTCGTCTGTGCCGCCCAGTCCAGGCGGTAGAAGTTGCTGGCGTCCTGATGCCGGAAGAGCACACCGATCCGGTCGTCGTCGGTCGACCACAGCTCGAGGCTCACGCGGTAGTCGGACCACGTCCCGCCGCTGCTCCACAAGGCCTGCGTACCCTCGCGATAGCCACCATTCGAGTAGATGTTCGAGGTCTGGGCTAGGTAGTGACCACTCGCCGACCAGCTGGCGGGGCCGCTGCTGTCGCCGGGACTGTCGAGGGTCCAACCGTTGTAGTTGCCGTCCGCAAAATCATCGGTCAGCAGTGTCAAGTAGCTCGCCAATGGCGCGCCTACGACCTCGACATGGTCGTAATGACTGCCAGCATTGCCATGCGATGCGAAGCCGACAGTGCCGGAGGAGAAGGTCGAGTCGGTCAGGTTGATGACAGTATTGCCATCCACGAGGACCTTGAGCTGATTGCCAACGGCGCTGACTTCGATCACATACTTGTCGTTCGTCCGATAGGCGAAACTCTGCTGGCCGAGAACGGACATCGAGCCATTGACCACCTTGACCAGCCGGCGCCGCGTGTACTGCCGATCCATGTCGAAGCGATAGAAGTTGTTACCGTCACGGAAGCGGAAAACCACGCTGATCTGATCGTCATCGGCCGACGAGAGCGTCACTCGATAGCGATAGTCCTTCCAACCGAGCCCAGCCGCCCAGTAGGCGATGGTGCCGCGGCTGGCAGGGTCCTGGTAGATGTTCGAGCTCTGCACCAGCTCGCCATTGGTCACGGTCCAGTTCGAAGGGCCCTGCAAGGTCCCATAGTCCAGGATGGTCCAACCGTCGAGAGTGCCGTCGTCGAACTCCTCCCGGAAGAGCAAGGTCTCGCCGCTCGGGAGCTGGGTCGTACAGGCCGGCCCCTCCCCCCAACCGACATCGGCGAGCACGGCACGGGTCAGCTGCAGGCTGGCGCTGAGGTCGCTCTGTTGCAGGTAGTAGGGTTCCAGCAGCTGGTTGGGCTCCAGCGTGGTATCGAAGTGGGAGAGGCTCGATCCAGGCTCTAGGCTGCTCGGGGCATAGACCCGCAGGTGCCCTCCCGCCGCTCGTCCAGCGGCAAGAGAGGCACCCGCCGCGATGGCGCTGGCTCCCGTCCAGTGGACGTCACCCTCCGCTACCGCCGCCGCCATCCGCTCGGCGTCGCTCATCGCGGTGAAGGCGGCGGGGCTGGCACCATGGCGCTCCAGATGGACGAGGTAGGCGTCGTCCCAGCCCAGGAGCTTCGCTCCACTCGCCGGGTCGGTCAGATCGAGGAAACCGAGGCCATGCGCCATCTCATGGAGAACCACCTCGGCAAGCGCGACGTCGCCGGTCGCTGGCGCGCCGTCGAGGCCCAGATAGAAGCGGCGCTGCCCGAGGACGACGGGGTCGTCGACATCGCTGTTGATGACCACCACCACGTCGAGGGAGCCCGGTCCGCCGAGGTCGAGGCCGGCGAGACGATCGGCGGCGGCCGAGGCGTACCAGGTCCCGGCCCGCGGGGCACCGGCGAAGTCCCGGTAGACGGCTGCCGGGCCAGCGTGGCCGAGGACAGCGTCCGTCGCCGTGCCACCGAGGGGATCGAAGCTGACGCCGACTCGGATCGCGACGGGGCTCTCGATCAACTCCGCCCAGAGCGAGGCGGCGAGCTCAAGCGCCCGCAACCTTGCCTCGCCGAGCGTCGCGGCAGTGTTGCCGCCCTCCGCGGCGAACGGTGCGGGGTCGTTCAGCCCCTCGGTGGGACCGTCGAGGTTGACGATCTCAAAGGTCGAGGCCGCGCGCAGTGGTGCTGCGGCGCACACGAGAGCGAGGAGCGTCATCAACCGTCGCCGGTATCGCCGTGCCCACACCCACGCCCGCCTCATGGCTTCTTCTCCTCGGTGGCCGCAGTAGGCCGCAGCTCGGACTCACAGTGGACCTCGAGCCCGCTCGGGTTGAGGCGCCTGGCGACGAGGTTGCTGTGGTAGCTGGCATCCAGGGACACGCCCACACCGCCGGCGGGCCCGCTCAGCCTGATCTCCCGCAACGCCACGTCCCGGCGCGGGGCAAGCTGCGAGATCGGCCTTGCGGCCGGCCTCGGCGGCGGGCTCTCTAGGCGACCCGATGCGTCGAGGTGGGCGCGCGAGCCCGCTCCGCCCGGGGAAGTGGATCCCGCTGGCGGTGCGCCACAGCTGACGAGAACGAGAGAGAGGAACAGGAGGAGGCCGAACAGAGGAGGTGCGTATCTGATGGCGCTCAAGCTTGTCTCCTTGGATATTTGAACGGGCAAGTGACAAACAGTCAGATGCCGAGCGCCCACGAAGTGGTTAGAAGATTCTTGTGTGCTTCGAGAAAGGCCCCGCTGTGGGGGTCAGGGGAACAGCAAGGCTGCCGCCACCGGCGCTGGTCAGCCTGGGCCGGGAAGCACCGCGGAGGGCGCGACTGTCAGCCCTAGCCCGCCAGGCGGGCCGTCTTGCCGAGCTTGTCGCGCAGCAGCTGGCGCAGAGCCATGAGCTCGCCGGCGGTGGCGAGGGCCCGCTTGGGGACCACCGCGGTGCGGCGAGACTGGAAGATGAAGATGAGGATGCCGGCGCTCTCCAGGACACCGAGGAGGGCCGGCCACTCGACGCGAGAGCTGATCGTCGCGCTGCTCATCTCGACGTGATCGGGGAAGAAGCGCCAGAGGAGCTCGCGGTGCTCGGCCGGCATCCGCCGGTAGTTGCGGTAGAGCAACCACCAGACGCTGACCATCAAGGCGGGCATTCCCAGGAAGACGAAGCCCAGCGGCAGGATGACGAACGGCGTGTGCCAGGTGTGCCGCTCGGCAAGCCCGATCAGCACCACGGCGAGCAGAAAACCGAGGCCGAGGAGAGTGGTACCCCGGCGGATGAAAGCGACAAACGCGGCGCGCATGTACTCGCCGAAGCGCATCTCGAAGCGCGCCTGTGCGATCGGTTCTGGGTCGGCCATCGGGCTTCCTCTCTGGACTCACCCAAGAGACTCGCCGAGATCATAGCGCCGCCGCCACACTGCCGCAGCATCCCTGGACCTCCCTTTCTCCGCCCGCCGGCTTCTCTGCTATGCTGGCCGGAATTGCTACTACAAGCATCGAAGGTCGGCCTTCGATGACCCGCTTCCACAGACCGTTTTCGATCGAGGGCTCAAGATGATGGACCTCAAACCTCCGCGCCGGCGCTGGCTCGCGGTGGGCTTGGCCGGCTGCCTGGCGACCAGCGTCTGGGCGGCCGGGCCGGCACCGTCCTCCACGCCGCCGTTCGGCCTGCGCGACAAGCTGCCCAACGCCGTCGCCTTCACCCACGCCACCGTCGTGGTCTCTCCCACTCAGACGATCGAGGACGGCACCCTGGTGGTGCGCGACGGCCGGGTGGTGGCGGTCGGCGCGGGCCTGGCGGTGCCCCCAGGGGTGGCAGAGATCCGCCTCGACGGCATGCGCATCCTGCCCGGCTTCCTCGACCCCTACACCGACTACGGACTGGAGGCCGCGACGGTCGGTGAGGGCCAGCGGGGCGGCGGCCGGCGGCGCGGCCGGGACCGCGCACCGCAATACCTCGGCGACCGCCGGGGGGCCGGCGCCTGGAACGACGCCCTGCACGCCGAGCGCAACGCCGTCGACGGCTTCGCGCCGGACGCCAAGGCCGCCGAGGCGCTGTGGAAACGTGGCGTCACGAGCGCGGTGACGATCGTCAAGGACGGCATCTTGCGCGGCCGCGGCGCCGTGGTCTCGCTTGGGCAGGGGCTTGCCAACGACGAGGTGCTGCTGGCCGCCGGCCCGCTCTACGGCTCGTTCGACAAGGGCAGCTCCGAGCAGGAGTACCCGAGCTCGCTGATGGGCTCGATTGCCCTGCTGCGACAGACCTTCCTCGATGCTCGCTGGTACGCCGCGGCCCGCGCCGCCTGGGAGAAGGACCCGGCACAACCGGCCCCCGAGGTCAACCGCGACCTCGCCGCCCTGGCGACCTACCACGGCCCCCTCTTCTTCGAGACCGCCGAGGACCTCTCACTGCTGCGTGCGGCCCGCATCGGCCAGGAGATGGGGGTGCCGATCGTGCACCTCGGCAGCGGCTTCGAGTACGAGCGGCTCGACGAGGTGGCGGCCCTCGACCAGGCCCTGGTGCTGCCCCTTTCCTTCCCCAAGGCCCCGGACGTCAGCAGCCCCGAGGCGGCCCTCGACGTCTCGCTGGCCGACCTCCGGCACTGGGAACGGGCGCCGTCGACGGCCGCCGCCCTCGCCGGCAAGGGCGTCAAGGTAGCCTTCAGCGGCTTCCGGCTGCGCGACGATGAGGACTTCTGGAGCAACCTGCGGCGCACCATCCGCCGCGGCCTGCCGGCGGCGACGGCGCTCGCGGCCTTGACCACCGTCCCCGCGGAGCTGGTCGGCGTCGCGGCCCAGGTGGGCACCCTCGAGCCCGGCAAGCGGGCGGACTTCCTGGTCAGCGACGGCGACCTGCTGAGCCAGGACGAGGCCACGCTGGTGGCGGTGGTGATCGACGGGCGGGTGGCCAAGGAGTGGTCGCCGCTCGCCGGTCACGACTTCCGCGGCCGCTACCGCCTCGCCCTCGACGGCAAGAGCTACGACCTCGAGATCAAGGGCAGCCGGACCCAGCTCTGCGGCGAGCTCGCCCTGGGCAAGGACCGCCACGACCTCGACGACGTGGCGCTGAGCGCGGACGCTCTCCATTTCTCGACCGACCTCGCCGCGCGGCCCGGCGGTGACCGCAAGGACGGCAAACGCGAGCGCGGACCGGCACAGTCCCTCACCTTCACCCTGGTGGCGATCGGCGACGGCGTCGAGGGTTGGGCGGCGTTGCCGGACGGCAAGCGCAAGGTCGTCCGCGTCGAGCCGCAGGCGGGCGCGGTAAGCGCCGCCAGCTGCGACCGCTGGGGCCGCCAGCGTGGCGGCGCCGGAGAGGACGGTGCGCAGCTCGTCTCGCGCCACAGCGTGCCCAACGAGGCCTTCGGCTTCGAGGTGCCGCCCCAGCCCGCGACGGTCTTGGTGCGCAACGCCACGATCTGGACGGTCGGGCCCGAGGGCACCCTCACCGGGGCCGACCTGCTGGTCGCCGACGGCAAGATCCAGGCGATCGGCCGCGGCCTCGCGGTGCCACCCGGAGCGCGAGTGATCGACGCCGCCGGCAAGCACGTCTCGCCGGGGATGATCGACGAGCACTCGCACCTGGCGATCTCCCAGGGGGTCAACGAGGGCAGCCACGCGGTGACCGCCGAAGTGCGCATCGGTGACGTGCTCGACCCCGACGACGTGGGCATCTACCGTGCTCTCGCCGGTGGCACGACAGCCGCCCAGCTCCTCCACGGCTCGGCCAACCCGATCGGCGGCCAGGCCCAGATCGTCAAGCTGCGCTGGGGCGCCTCGGCCGAGGCGATGAAGCTCGCGGGAGCGCCGCCGACCATCAAGTTCGCCCTCGGCGAGAACGTCAAGCAGTCGAACTGGGGCGAGCAGGCCACCATCCGCTACCCGCAGACGCGGATGGGCGTCGAGACGATCATGAAAGACGCCTTCCTCGCTGCCCGCGACAACCAGGCGGCCTGGCAGCACTACGAGGCCCTGCCGGCGGCCGAGCGCGAGCGCACGGTGCCACCGCGCCGCGACCTCACCCTCGAGGCCCTCAACGAGATCCTCGACGGCAAACGCTTCGTGCACTGCCATTCCTATGTGCAGAGCGAGATGCTGATGCTGATGCGCCTCGCCGAAGAGCTGGGCTTCACCGTGCAGACCTTCACCCACGTGCTGGAGGGCTACAAGGTGGCGCCGGAGATGGCCAAGCACGGCGCCGGTGCCTCCTCGTTCTCCGACTGGTGGGCCTACAAGTTCGAGGTCTACGACGCCATCCCGTACAACACCTGCCTGCTGCACGACCGCGGCATCGTCACCTCGATCAACTCGGACTCCGAGGAGCTCATCCGCCGGCTCAACCAGGAGGCGGCGAAGTCGGTGCTCTACTGCGGCATGGAGCCCACCGAGGCGATCAAGCTGGCGACCATCAACCCGGCCAAGCAGCTCAAGGTGGACGACCGCATCGGCAGCCTCGAGGTGGGCAAGGACGCCGACTTCGTGATCTGGAACGGCAACCCGCTCTCGATGCTGTCGCGGGTCGAGGAGACCTGGGTGGACGGCGTGCAGCTCTTCTCCCGCCAGCGCGACGCCGAGCTACGGCAGGCCGCGACCGAGGAGAAACGGGCCCTGATCGCCAAGGTGCAGAGCACCGGCGGCGGCAAGGGCTGGGGTGACCGCAGCTTCCGCAAGCGGGAGAAGGACTGGGACTGTGAGGACGTGGAGGATGTCTGGCATGAACAGCACTAGGTGGCTCATCGTCTCCCGCCGCGCCCGGCGCGGCCTCCTCTCTGCCGCCCTCGCCGCCGGCCTGAGCGCTGCGGCCACCCCGGCGCGCGCCCACGAGCAGGTGCCGGCGGCCCCCCAGGCCGGCCCCGTCCTCCTCGCCGGCGGCGACCTCTACACCGTCTCGCACGGTGTGCTGCCGGCGACCGACCTGCTCTTCGCGGACGGCAAGATCACCGCCATCGGCAAGGGCCTCGCGGCGCCGGCCGGCGCGACGGTGATCGACGTCCGCGGCCAGCGGGTCTACCCCGGCCTGATCGCCCCCCAGACCACCCTCGGCCTGACCGAGATCGGCGCCGTGCGGGCGACCAACGACTTCCGGGAGGTGGGTGGCTTCACGCCCGAGGTGCTCGCCGCGACGGCCTACAACCCGGACTCCGAGCTGCTGCCCACGGTGCGCAACCACGGCATCACCACCGTCCAGGTCTCGCCGCAAGGGGGTCTCGTGGCCGGGCGCAGCTTCCTCGCCCACCTCGACGGCTGGACCCGCGAGGACACCGCCGTGCGGCCGATCGACGGCCTGGCCATCAACTGGCCGGACGTCGGCGTGGTCAATGCCTGGTGGATGCGGCTGTCGCCCGAGGAGCAGAAGCGCCAGAACGAGGAGGACCGGCAGCGCCTGCGCCAGATCTTCGCCGACGCCCGCGCCTACGACCTGGCCCGCCGGCAAGACCCTGCCTTGCCCGTCGACCTGCGCTACGAGGCGATGCGGCCGGCGATCGCCGCCACGATGCCGGTCTACGTGCGCGCCGACGACGCCCGGCAGATCGTCGAGGCGGTCGCCTTCGCCAGCGAGCTCCAGCTGCGGCTGGTCCTGGTCGGTGGAGCGGACGCTCACCTCGTGGCGCCGCTGCTGCGGGAGCGCAACGTGCCGGTGATCCTCGGCCCGACGCTGGCGCTGCCCGAGCGCAGCGACGACGGCTACGACCAGCCCTTCCACCTGCCGGCGCAGCTCCACGAGGCGGGGGTCCGTTTCTGCCTGTCGGCGGGCGGCGCCACCGATCAGCGCAACCTGCCCTTCCATGCCGGTCAGGCGGTGGCCTTCGGGCTGCCGGAGGACGAGGCGCTGAAGGCGATCACCCTGTCAGCGGCCGAGATCCTCGGCATCGCCGACCACGAGGGCTCGCTCGACGTCGGCAAGGACGCCACCCTCTTCGTCTCCCGCGGCGACGTGCTCGACACTCTCACCCAGCAGGTGACGCGGGTCTTCATCCAGGGCCGCAGCACCGACCTCGACGACCGCCAGAAGGCCCTCGAGCGCAAGTACCGGGCGAAGCCGCCGGCGCTGCCCGCCCGCAGCCCGTAGCACCCCAGTCGGTGCGACCGACCGCCAAGCCGGCCGCACCGACCTACGGCCGATCGAAGCGCAGCGCCTTGTGCTGGTAGGCGTCGGTCGCCCAGAGGTCACCGTCTGCCTCCACCGCCACCCCGCCGACGCGGGCGAAGTAGGTGGTGTCGGGATCGAAGGCCGAGCCCACCACCACGCCGACACGCCGGCTGTGCCAGGGATCGTCGAAGCGCAGCACCACCGCGGCGTCGACCGCCCACAGCCGGCCGCGACCGTCGACGGCGAGGCCGCTCGGCTGGCAGAGCGTGCCGAGCCCAGGGCCGTAGTCCAGGCACTGGCCGCTGGCCGCACCACCGAGGATGCGGTCAGGCAGCGCGGCGCCGGCAAGCGGAGCGCGAAAGAGCAACAAGCGGTCGTTGTAGAAATCGGCGACGTAGAGGCTGCCGCGCTCGTCGACGGCCAGGCCCCCACCCCAGTGCGAGACCCGCTGGCCGACGGCGAAGCTCTCCGCACCCAGGCAGAGCTCGCCCAGCCCGCCACCGCAGCGGCCGCTGCGGAAGCCTGGCTGCCCGAAGACGCGATCGGCGAGCACATCGCTCTGCAGTGGGCGGTCGAAGTACAGCACGCGATGATGGCGCAGGTCGGCGACGTAGAGGCCGCCCGCCGGGTCGACGGCGACGGCGCCCGGCATGCAAAGCGAGCGGCGCAAGGGGCGGTCGCAGTCCCCGCGGCCGAAGTCGCCGCCCTGCCCGAACACGCGATCGGCCACCCGGTCGTGGCTGAACGGCGCGTCGAACTCGAGCACGCGGTTGTTGCCACCGTCGGTCACGTAGAGGTTGCCCGCCCCATCGACCGCCAGGCCCTGGGGGACCTCGTTGAAGTTGTCGAGGTTCTGGTCGGCGAGGGCGAAGCAGAGGCTCGCGGCGGAGCGGCCGCCCGTGTTGCAGCCGGTGGTGAAGCCGTCCGGCTGGCCGATCACCAGGTCGGCCGGCGCGCCGTCGGCGAGACGCTCGGCGTCGCCATAGCCCAGCACCCGATGGTTGCGGGCATCGAGCACGTAGAGGCGGGGCGGCGAGACGCTGCGGTCCTCCGCCACCGCCATCGGTTGATAGACCTTGGCCGGCGACGGAAAGTCGATCTCGTCGTGCCAGAGATCGATCTGCCCGAACACCCGATCGGCGCGGTCGTCGGTCGCGACGAGAGCGTCGAAGGCGATCACCCGTGGCCCGTCGGCAACATAGAGGTCACCGCCGGCGTCGAAGGCCAGGGCGAGAGGGTTCTGGGGCCGGCGCAGGTCTCGCGGGCCGGGCTCGCCGGCACAAGCCTGCCCCGGCGGGATGAGCCGCGGCTCGGCGGTGGTGGCCAGGGGGAGGTCGAAGCCCACGATCCGGCAGTGACCCGTGTCGGCCACGAAGAGGTGCCCGGCGCCATCGTTCGCGAGGCCCTCGGGGCGGCAGAACAGGGAGCTCCCGGGCTGCGCGAGGCAGTCCTCCGGGCTCACCGCTCCAAGGGCCAGCGCCGGCAGCGCCCCCGGCGTCCAGGGGTCGTCGTAGGCGAAGAGCTGTTGATTGGCGCTGACGTAGACCCGGCCTTCTCCATCGGCAGCGACCCCCAGCGGGAACGGCAGGACCTGCTCTGGCAAGCCGGAGGGCCGGATGGTCGAAAAGTCCGGCTGGCCGAGGACGGCGTCGGCGACCCCGTCGCTCGCCAGCGGGTCACGAAAGCCGAGCACGCGGTTGTCGAGCGAGTCCGCCACCCACAGGGTCCCCTCTCCGTCGAAGGCAATTCCCTCGGGATAGCACAGTGTGTCCGCGGCACCGTGGCGCGAGCAGCTGCCCGGCAGGGGATGGAGGCCGGGGACCGCAAAGTCGATCTCGGTGTCGGTTGAAAACGGCGAGGCGTACATCACCACCCGCTGGTGCCCGGCATCCGCCACCCAGAGGTTGCCGTGGGCGTCCACGGCAGCTCCCGCGAGCTCTCCCAGCACGAGGTGTGGGAAGCCGAAGACGAGGTCGGCGCGCGCGCCGTTGCGGGCGTTCTCGGCGTCCCGCCAGCCGAGAATCCGCTGATGCCGCTGGTCCAGGGCGTAGAGCCGGTTGGGCCGCACACTGGTGTCGACGGCCACTCCCGCGGCCACCCCGAGGCTGCGACGGTCAGGATGGTTAGGCAGCAAACCGGCCTGACTCACTTGGCCGAGGACGAGGTCGGCCAGGCGGTCGCCCGCCGCGGCGGAGAGCTCGCTGGCCGGCGCGAGCAGGCCTGCGAGCAGGAGCGAGAACAAGGTCGACCAGCGCACTGTGTGGGTTCGGCGCATCGTCATGCCTCCGGGAGCTCGACCGCCTTCGGCGCGGCTCCTCCTCCCTGACGCGCGCTCGGCCGGCCGGGACGATCAGGGCAGGCATTTCTCGCCTCGGGAGCTTTCTACTACAATCGTCGGCGATCCTTCCCAAAGGAGAAAGCCGATGCGAATGCGCTGCCTTCTGCTCTGCCTCCTCACCGTTGCCACGAGCTGGCTGACTGCCGGCGATGCGGCCCGCGCGGCGCCCGCCCGCGCCGCGACGCCCGCAGCTCCCGCCGTGGACCCCGCCCTCCTCGCCGGCCTCAAGGCCCGCTCGATCGGCCCGGCAGGGATGAGCGGCCGGGTGACCGCCATCGAGGCCGTCGTCGCCCACCCCGAGACCGTCTACGTCGGCGCCGCCACGGGCGGCGTCTGGAAGTCGACCAACGGCGGCCTCAGCTTCGACGCCGTCTTCGACGACCAGCCGGTGCACGCGATCGGTTCGATCGGCATCTTCCAGCCCAACCCGCAGATCGTCTGGGTGGGTACCGGCGAGGGCAACGTGCGCAACAGCGCCTCGGTGGGCAACGGTATCTACCGCTCGCTCGACGGCGGCACGAGCTGGGAGCACCTCGGTCTCGACAAGACGGAACGCATCTACCGGGTGCTCACCCACCCGAGTGACCCCGACCTGGCGTACGCCTGCGCCCTCGGCCAGGAATGGGGAGAGAACCCCGAACGGGGCGTCTTCCGCACCCGTGACGGCGGCAAGAGCTGGCAGAAGGTGCTCTACGTCGACGAGCGCACCGGTTGCGGCGAGCTGGTGATGGACCCCGGCAACCCCAACAAGCTCCTCGCCTCGATGTGGCAGTTCCGCCGCTGGCCCTACTTCTTCAAGTCGGGTGGCCCTGGCTCGGGGCTCTACGTGACCCACGACGGCGGCGACAGCTGGAGCCGCCAACAGGAAGAGGACGGCCTGCCCGCCGGCGAGCTGGGCCGCATCGGGCTCGCCTTCTCACGCTCGAACCCCGAGATCGTCTACGCCCTGGTAGAAGCCGAGACCAGCGCCCTGCTGCGCTCGGAGAACGGCGGCAAGAGCTGGAAGTCGGTCAACACCAGCCCCGGGGTGGCGAGCCGGCCGTTCTACTTCGGCGAGATCCGGGTCGACCCGCTGTGGCCCAACCGGGTCTACAACATCAGCCAGCTGATCCGCGTCTCGGACGATGGCGGCCGCAGCTTCACGCCGCTGCGCGGGGCGGCGTGGCGAGCGATCCACGGCGACTACCAGGCGATGTGGATCCACCCCAGCGATGCCAGCCTGATCTACGTCGGCGACGACGGTGGCATGGCGGTCTCGCGCGATCATGGCGAGAGCTTCCAGTTCGTCTCGACGCTGCCGCTCGCCCAGTTCTACCACGTGGCCTACGACATGGACACGCCGTACCACGTCTACGGCGGCCTGCAGGACAACGGCTCCTGGCGAGGGCCCTCGGCGAGCACCAAGCCGGGTGGGATGCGCAACCACGAGTGGTACTCGGTGGGCTTCGGCGACGGCTTCGACGTCCAGCCCGACCCCCAGGACTCCTCCCTCGGCTACTCGATGTCGCAGGGCGGCTACCTGATGCGCTGGAACCTCAAGACCGGCGAGTCGAAGATGATCCGCCCGCCGGCCCCCGACGGCACGCGGCTGCGCTTCAACTGGAACGCCGGCCTCGCTCTCGACCCCTTCACGCCGCAGACGCTCTACTACGGCAGTCAGTTCGTCCACCGCTCGCGGGACCGCGGCGAGTCCTGGGAGATCATCAGCCCCGACCTCACCAGCAATAACCCCGAGTGGCAGAAGCAGGACGAGAGCGGCGGCCTCACCCTCGACGTGACCGCCGCCGAGAACTACACGACGATCCTCACCATCGCACCGTCGCCGCTCGTCGAGGGCCTGCTCTGGGTGGGCACGGACGACGGCCGGGTGCAGCTGACACGCGACGGCGGCAGCACCTGGACGAGCCTCGAGGCCAACCTCAAGGGTGTGCCCGCCAACACCTGGGTGCCCCACATCGAGGCCTCGAAGTTCGACCCTGCCGAGGCCTTCGTGGTACTCGACAACCACCGCCGCTCGGACCTCAAGCCTTACGTCTACCGCACCCGCGACTACGGCCAGACCTGGACCTCGCTCGCCACCCCGAACCTCAACGGCTATGCCCTCGTCGTCGAGCAGGACCCGGTGGCGCGCGACCTGCTCTTTCTGGGCAGCGAGTTCGGCCTCTACGTCTCGCTCGACGGCGGCGCGAGCTGGCTGCCCTTCAAGCACGGCCTGCCCACCGCCTCGGTGATGGACCTCGGCGTCCACCCGCGGGAGAACGACCTCATCATCGCCACCCACGGCCGCTCGATCTTCATCGTCGACGACATCTCGCCCCTGCGCCAGCTGTCGGCGGCGAGCCTCGCCGAGCCGCTGCATCTCTATCTGCCGGCGCGCGTCGCGCAGCATTGGATCGGCGGCCAGGAAGGCGGCTACGGCCTCGGCGCCGGCGAGTACCGTGGCACCAACCGGCCCTACGGCGCCCTCCTCTCCTTCTCGCTCAACCAGCCGGGCCTGCCCCTGCCGGACGACGCGGCCGAGCGGGCCCGCAAGGAGAAGGAGCGGCAGGCGGCGCGCACGGCCAAGGCCGAGAGCAAGGGCGGCGACGAGGCCAAGCCCAGCGGCCCGGGTGGCGACCCGAAGGTAGCCATCGAGGTCGCCGACGCCAGCGGCAAGCAGCTGCGGCGCTTCGAGGTCCCCGCCAAGCTCGGCCTCAACCGCGCCGTCTGGGACTTCTCGAGCGACGACTTCAAGCAGCCACCGCGCGATGAGCCGGTCTTCTTCGGGGACGACGGCGGCGGCGCCCAGGTCCCCCCGGGCGAGTACACGGTCACCGTCCGCTTCGGCGAGCAATCGGCGAGCGGCAAGCTGCAAGTCCTCGCTGATCCCCAGTCGACCAACACGCCTGCCGATTGGCAGCGCCGCTGGGAGGCCATCCAGCGCATCGGTGGTCTCAACGACCGCGCCGTCGACGCCATCGTCAAGGTCCGCCGCACCCGTGCCGACATCGACACCGTGGCGCAGAAGCTCCGCGACGCCGCCCGTGACGCCGGCGAGAAAGACCCCAAGAAGATCAACGACCAGCCCCTGATCCAGGAAGGGCAGAAGGTCCAGAAGAGCTTGACCGAGCTCGAGAACCAGCTCTGGCAGGCCCCCGGACGGCGCGGCATCCCGCCGGACACCGACCTCTTCAGCACCATCAACCAGTGCGCCTGGTTCGTCGGCTCCTCCTGGGACCCGCCCTCGCCGTCGCACCTTGCCTACATCGAGCAGGCGGAAAAGCAGCTGCAGACCGTCGAGGGCGCGGTCGCCAAGCTGTGGAGCGAGACGGTGGAGCCCTACATCGCCAAGGTGAAAGAGGCGGGGGTGGGGCTCTTCGGGGGGAAGTAGCTGGCGACGGGCGGTGACGATGGAACATTCTCGGCCTCCCGGCGTACTATCGATGTGATATCACTTCGATAGACGAACGGGAGGCAGAGATGAACCAAGTCCGCGTCACCAAAGAGAGCGTCAAGAGGGCCCTGCCGGGCCTGCCCATGCTGCTGGTATTTCTCGTAGCCATCCTCGGCTGCTTCGCCTGGATCGTGATGTCGGCGCGGGCCGGGCAGCCGGCGGGGGCCGTGCTGGGGGTTCTCGGCCTCCTCGGCTCGGCCCTGTTGGCGGCCGGCCTCTTCACCGTCAACCCCAACGAAGGCAAGGTCTTACAGCTCTTCGGCGCGTACCGCGGCACGGCGCGTGAGGAGGGCCTGCGCTGGGCGAACCCCTTCCTCACCAAGCGGCGGGTGTCGCTCCGGGTCCGCAACTTCGAGACCAACAAGCTCAAGGTCAACGACAAGCGGGGCAACCCGATCGAGATCGGCGCCGTCGTCGTCTGGCAGGTGGTGGACACCGCCGAGGCCGTCTTCCAGGTGGACAACTACGAGAACTACGTCCACGTGCAGAGCGAGGCGGCGCTGCGCACTCTGGCCTCGAGCTACCCCTACGACTCGCACGGCGACGGCGAGGTGGACCTCGTGGGCCACACGGCCGAAGTCTCGCAGGTGCTCAAGGCCGAGGTGCAAGAGCGGCTGTCGCGGGCCGGCGTCGAGGTGCTGGAGGCGCGCATCAGTTACCTCGCCTACGCCCAGGAGATCGCTGCCGCGATGCTCCAGCGCCAGCAGGCGACGGCGGTGGTGGCGGCCCGCCACAAGATCGTCGAAGGTGCCGTGGGGATGGTGGAGATGGCCCTCGACCAGCTCTCGAAGCAGAAGATCCTCGAGCTCGACGAGGAGCGCAAGGCGGCCATGGTGAGCAACCTCCTCGTGGTGCTGTGCAGCGACCGCCACACCCAGCCGGTGGTCAACACGGGCTCGCTCTACAACTAGGCCCCGATGGCTGAGCGGAAAGCGTTCCTGCTGCGCCTCGATCCGCGCCTTCACCTCGCCCTCGAACGCTGGGCGGCGGACGAGCTGCGCAGCGTCAACGGGCAGATCGAGTTTCTGCTCCGCGACGCCCTCAAGCGGGCCGGCCGGCTGGCGCCGGTGGCCGAGGTCAAGGACGGCTGAACGACCGGGCGTCGCTCCAAGCTACGACGACGGAGCCCCCTCAGCGAGGTCGGCGATGGCATCGGACGGGTAGATCGTCACCCCGGGCGGCGGTGCCTCAGCCGCCGCCACCATCGCCCGCGCCACCGCCTCGCCGGGGATCGCCCGGTATCCCCGCAGCGGCCCCACGAGGGTGAACTCCAGGGCCCGCATCGCCAGGCTCGCCAGGGCTTCCACCCGCCGCTCCTCTTGCCGCTCACCGAGGAGCAACGAGGGCCGGAAGACGAGCACCGAGGCGAAGCCCAGCTGCGCCACGGCGGCCTCCATCTCGCCCTTGACGCGGGCGTAGAAGACCCGCGAGCGGGCATCGGCGCCCAGCGAGCTCACCACCGCGAGCCGGCTTCCTCCATTGGCCCGAGCGAGGCGGGCGAAGCCGACCACGAAGGTGTAGTCGACCTCGCGGAAAGCGGCCTCCGAACCGGCCTTCTTGATCGTCGTACCCAGGCAGCAGAAGGCGTCGTCCACCGCCGGCAAGGCCACCAGCTGGTCGAGGCGCCGGAAATCCACCGCGTGTTGCTCGAGCTTGGGATGTTCGAGGGGCAGGGCACGCCGGCCGAGGGAGACCACGCGGTCGTAGCGTGGCGAGGCGAGGAGGGCCTGGAGGCAATGCCCACCGACCAGACCGCTGGCTCCGGCAAGCAGGGCCGTGCGAGCGCGGATCGTCTCCATGCCGGCATTGTACCCGCCAGCAGCGAGAACGCGGGCTGCCAAGCGCCGCGCGTTTCCGGCAGGAACCTCGGGCCAAGCAGCGAGGGCCGCCTTGGTAGGCGGCCCTCAGGGGTCCAACGCGGCGCTCCCGGCCGACTACAGGTCGGCCGCCTTGAGGCTCGCGACCAGCTGCTGCACCACCGGCTTCATGACCTTGTCGAACATCCGCTCGTCGTTGTCGACGCCGCCGCCGAAGCCACCGATCGACAGCCGGAACTTGGCGTCCTCGCCGCGGGCCTCGTCGGCCCACACGATCTCACCCGTCTGGACGTCGATGAGGCGGGCGTTGGCCGCCGCCACAAAGGTGCTCTTGCCGCCGGAGAAGCCCGGCAGGCCGCGCACGCCGGGCCCGTGGGCGCTGGTGTCGGTCTTGCCGTACTCGGTGACGGCGCCGGCGAGGAGATACTTGACGCCCAGCAGCTTGCCGATCTTGATCGCCGTGCGGGGGTCGATGTCGCCGGAGATGGTGAGGTTCTTCTCCTGCATCATGGCGTCGAGACGCTCGCGCTCCATGACGCGGAACTTGCCGCTCTTGACCAGCTCGGTGACGAAGACGTCCTGGATGGCTGCGGCACCACCGTGCCACCAGTACTGGTTATCCGCCTTGTTGACGAACTCGATGACGGCAATGCGGGGTTTCTCATTCGCCGCGAACGCGGGGCCCCCGACGCAGAGCAGCGCGACGGCCACGCACATCAGGAAAGCTACATGCCTCTTCATGGGGTTCTGACCTCCTGTCCTCACCCGGTCGGGTGTTGTGAGCCGGACCTGTCGAGGGCCGATGGAGTCGGCCTCTGGATCTTCGTCGCTGCCGCCTCCGCGCCGTTACAGCTCCCCGAACATCTCTCAGAACGTCTCGCGGTGCCGCTCAATATAGCAGAGGGCGGATGCGCCGAAACGCGCCGCCGCCGGTTGGAGCGACCGTCCAATGGCGATAGCCTAGACGGCGAGGAGCCCCCCATGGCGATGCGAACCTACAACACCTACCTGCAGGTCCCCGAGCTGTTGCGCCTGCAACGGCCGCTCTCCGACGGTCCCGAGCACGACGAGATGCTGTTCATCGTCATCCACCAGGTCTACGAGCTGTGGTTCAAACAGGTGCTCTGGGAGGTCGACTGGCTGCGCCAGGCCCTGTACGAGGGCCGGGCACCGCGCGCGGCCGCCACCCTGCGGCGCATCCTCACCATCTTGAAGACGCTGGTCGGACAGATCGACGTCCTCGAGACGATGACGCCGGTCTCCTTCAACTCCTTCCGCGCCCGCCTCGAGGCTGCCTCGGGGTTTCAGTCGATCCAGTTCCGTGAGGTGGAGATCGCCCTCGGCCACCGCCGCCGCGAGCTGCTCCATCACCTGCGCGACGAGCCGGAGGCCACGGCCCGCCTGGAGGCACGCGCCGCCGACCCCAGCATTTACGAGGCCTTCCTCCACTTCCTTGGCGAGCAGGGCCAGCCGATTCCCGCCGAGGCCTTCGGGCGCGACCCCTGGGCGCCTCCCTTCGAGGACGAGCGGGTGCGCACCCTGCTGGTCGATGTCTACCACCACCAGCCCTACCTGCGGCAGATCTGCGAGCTGTTGGTCGACCTCGACGAAGGCTTGCAGGAGTGGCGCTACCGGCACGTCAAGATGGTGCAGCGCACCATCGGGAGCAAGCAGGGCACGGGGGGCTCAGCGGGCGCCGGTTACCTGCGCTCGACGCTCGACCAGCCGCTCTTCCCGGACCTCTGGGCGATCCGGGCGAGCCTGTGATGGAGCTCGCCGAGCTCAGGGCCAGCCCGAACGCGCTGGCCGACCACTACACCTACTTCCGGGTCAGCGAGCGGCTGCTCCTCACCGGCCACTCCCATCAGGCCTGGCCGGACCGTGCCTTGGAAGGCCAGGTGGAGGCCTTCGACGATGCCGCCGAGCACATCGACGCCAAGTGGGAGCGCGCCTTCGCCAAGGCGGAGCGCCTGCGCCGCGGTCTCGCCGAGCTGCTCGACGACCCCGTCGGCGGCTACGCCTTCGGGGCCAGCACCCACGAGCTGGTGCTGCGCTTCCTCTCCGCCTTGCCGCTCGGCGAGCGCCCGCGGCTGGTGACCACCGACGGTGAGTTTCACACCCTGCGCCGGCAGCTCGCCCGGCTCGAGGAGGCGGGCCTCGAGGTCGTGCGGGTGGCGGCCGCGCCGGCAGCCACGGTCGGCGAGCGCCTGGCCGCCGCGGTGGACGACCGCACCGCCGCCGTGCTCGTTTCGGCCGTCTTCTTCGCCACGGCCGAGATCGCCGGTGGCCTCGGCGCCTTGCCGACCGCCTGCGAGAAGCACGGTGCCGAGCTGCTGCTCGACGCCTACCACGCCGCCGGCGTGGCGCCCTTCGCGGTCGTCCGCGACGGTCTCGAGGCGGCCTTCGTGGTCGGCGGCGGCTACAAATACCTGCAGATGGGCGAGGGCTGCTGCTACCTGCGGGTGCCGGCCGGCCGCAACCTGCGGCCGGTGATCACCGGCTGGTTCGCCGAGTTCGAAGACCTCGCCCAGGCAGGGCCGACGAGCGTCCCCTACCCCTCCGGCGCGGCCGCTTTCGCCGGCTCTACCTACGACCCGACCAGCCACTATCGCGCCTGCTCCGTGCTCGACTTCTGGGCCGAGCAAGGGCTCAACGCCCCTTTCCTGCGGCGGGTGAGCCAGCACCAAGTGGGCCTGCTGCGCCGGCGCTTCGACGACCTCGACCTGCCTGCCCGCCTGGTGAGCCGTGACCGCGAGCAGCTGCTCGAGCGGACGGCCGGTTTCCTCGCCCTGCGCTCACCCAGGGCCGGTGAGCTCTGTGCGGCGCTCGGCGAGCGCGGCGTGGCGAGCGACTTTCGCGGCGACTTCCTCCGCCTGGGCCCTGCACCCTACCTGGCCGACCACCAGCTCGAGACGGCGATCGACCTCCTCGGGGAAGCCGCACGAGGCCTGCTCTAGGGAGTAGGAGAACGGCATGGGCGTCGAGATCCCGGAGCGCTTCAACCTCTGCGACTACTACCTCGGCGAGCGCCTCGCCGAGGGCCGTGGTGGGCGGGTGGCCCTGCGCGTCGACGACCGCGCCGGCCACACCCATAGCTCGACCTACGCCGAGGTCCACGCCTTGGCCTGCCGCTTTGGCAACCTCTTCCGGGAGCTCGGTGTCGAGCCCGAGCAGCGGGTGCTGCTGGCGCTGGCCGACTCGGCCGAGTACGTCGGTGCCCTCTTCGGGGCGCTCAAGATCGGTGCCGCGGTGGTGATGGTCAACCCGCGGCTGAGCGCTCCCGAGCTGCGCGCCCTGTTCGACTACACGCGCGCCAAGCTGGCGGTGGTGGATGCGGAGTCCCTCCCTGCGGTCGAGGCGGCGCGCCAGGGCCTCGCCTACCCGCGGCGGCTGGTGGTCGTGGGCGGTGACGCCGGCGCCCACACCTCCTGGGAGGCGGCGCGGGAAGGGCAGCCGGACGACCTCGCCACCGCCGACACGCACCGCGACGACACCGCGATCTGGCTCTTCTCGGGCGGCACCACGGGGCGGCCCAAGGCGGTGCTGCAGAGCCACGCCTCCTTCGCCAACACCACCGAGCTCTACGCCAAGGCGGCGCTGGGCTACCACGAAAGCGACGTGACGCTCGCCGTGCCGAAGCTCTTCTTCGGCTACGCCACCGGCTCGAACCTCTTCTTCCCGTTCGCCGTCGGTGCCACCGCCATCCTCTTCCCCGAGCACCCGACCCCCGACGTCCTCTTCGCCAAGATCGCCCGGCACCGCCCGAGCATCCTCGTCACCGTGCCCACCATGGTGAACCACATGGTGCAGCACCCGGAGGCAGCCGACCAGGACCTCTCCTGTCTGCGCTTCGCTACCTCCGCCGGCGAGGCCCTGCCGGTGCCGCTCTACCACCGCTTCCAGGAGCTCTTCGGCGTCGAGCTGCTCGACGGCCTGGGGACCGCCGAGATGTGGCACGTCTTCCTCACCAACCTCCCGGGACGGGTACGGCCCGGCACCCTGGGCCAGGTGGTCCCGGGCTTCGAGATCAAGGTGGCGGACGACGACGGCCACGAGGTGCCGGCCGGCGAGGTGGGGCGCCTGTGGGTGCGCGGCGACTCGCGGGCGCTCGGCTACTGGCAGGCGATGGCGAAGACGATGGCGGCCTTCCGCGGTGAGTGGTTCGTGGGCGGCGACCTGGTGAGCCGCGACGCCGACGGCTACGTGACTTACCACGGGCGGGGCGACGACGTGCTCAAGGTGGGAGGCAAGTGGCTGGTGCCGGCCGAGGTCGAAAGCTGCCTGCTGCGCCACCCGGCAGTCCGCGAGTGCGCCGTCGTCGGCGTCACCGACACGGCCGGGCTCACCAAGCCGCACGCCTTCGTGATCGCCGACGCACCGGGGCCCGAGCTCGCCCACGCCCTCCAGGACTTCGTGCGCCAGCAGCTGCAGCCCTACAAGTACCCCCGCGAGGTCGTCTTTGTCGACAGCTTGCCCCGGACCCACCTGGGCAAGATCGACCGCGGCAAGCTGCGTCGCGGCTGAGCCCTCTTGCCCGACCTACTGCCCGACCTTCTGCCGCCACTGCGCGGGCAGCAGGTTGATCGGCAGCAGGTAGCCGAGCTGGGAGTAGCCCTCGGCGTCTTCGACGGTGCCCACCGGCACGGCGATCAGCCGCCAGGCGGCATCGAGGGCGGCGCCCCCGGAGTTGCCGGCGCCGATCTCGGCATCGGTCTTGAGCACCAGCCCTACCTCCGTGCGGTCGAAGCCCGCCACCACGCCGCGGGTGAGGCTGAGCGTCGCGCGGCTACCGAGCCCACCCACACCCGGGAAGCCGAGCAGGGTGATGGGGTCACCGATGCTGACGCCGTTGGGGTCGCCCAGCTCGAGGTACGGGAAGCGGTAGCCGGCCGGCAACGGCTGGTCGTAGAGGCCGCTCTCGATCTTCACCAGCGCGAGGTCGAGGTCGGCGTCATCGAAGACCACCGAACCGCGGAAGAGCTCCGCGGGGGGCAGCTTGGGGTCGAGGCAGAGGCTGATCACCAGCTCGTCGGAGCCCACCACGCCCCCCGAGTCGGACTCCACCACGTGGTGGTTGGTGAGCACCCAGCCATCGGGGGACAGCAGGGTGCCGCTGCCCGTGCCAGTGCGGGTCAGCACCTCGACGGTGGCGAGCATGGCGCGGTCGAGCCCACCGCGAGATTCCCGGATCGGCGGGATCGCCAGCAGCTCCGGCGGTGGCGTGCTCTCGAAGCGCGTGTAGGCCGTGAAGTGCACCAGGTTGAGCTCGAAGGGGTCGTAGATCTGGATGTACCAGCGGCCCGGGGCGAGCGGCGGGTCGGAGCTGGCGTCGATCAGCAGCGTCTCGCGGCCGAGAACGCTGTCCGATTGGTGATCGGCCTCCTCGAGGTCGAGGGCCGGTTGGCCGTGACGGGCCACGATGTCGAGGTCACCGGAGACGTCGTCGAGGTCGATGCGCAGGGCGCGGGCACCCCTCGGCACGTCGACGGCGTAGGTACGGAACCAACCCGTCTCCTGATCGGTCTGGCTGGTGATCGCCCGGCGCGGGGTGAGCTCGCCGTCGACCCGCGCCTGGATCACCGAGGCGGTGATGGTGAACGGCAGCCGCTCCACCCGTCGCTTGCCGATCCGTGGCTGAGTGCCGAGGGTGTAGGTGACGTCGATGTAATAGGTGCCGGGCAGCAGGGGCGGGTCCGACGAACGGGAGATCTTGATCTCGTCGTTGTAGCGCCGCGAGGTCGCCTCGTAGTCGGGGTCCTGCTCGTAGTTGTCCATCGGAGCGCCGTGCCGGGCATAGAGGTCGAGGTCGACGGCCGAGTCCTCGACCTTGATGGTGAGGACCATGGCATCGGCCGGCACCTCGACGGCGTAGGTCTGCCACTGCTGGGCGGAGAAGACGATCTCGCCGCTCGTCGCCTGGCCGAGGGCGAGCGGCGTGGCGTCGGCCGCCTCCGGCTCCGCCTCGGCCGGCCCTTCCGCCTCCTCGACGCTCGGCTCCTGGGAAAGCGCTGGCGTCGCCCAACCGCCGAGGCCAGCCACCAGCCACCAGGCGAGCACGCCGCAGGACACTGTCTTCGCGCTGATCATCACGCCCCCTCTTCGACCGGCACCAGACCGGCCTGCTCGACCCGGGCCACGAAGCCGGGGTCCCGGCGCCGCAGGCCCTCGAGGTCCACCCGCTCGCTGCGGGTCACTGCCTTCAGGGCAAAGGCCAACGGCTCGAGACCGAGATCGGCCGGCGCCGTTTCGAACCACTCGAGGCTCGCCTGCGCGGCGCGCTGGTACTTCTCGACCAGCGGCCGGCGGTGCGCCTCATAGTGCTCCAGGGCCGCCTCGACGCTGCCGGTGGCCGCGAAAGCCGCTGCCAGGGCGATTGCACCCTCGAGGGCCAGCTTGGTGCCAGAGCCGATCGAGAAGTGTGCCGTGTGAGCGGCGTCGCCCAGGAGGACGACGTGACCGGCCGACCAACGCTGGTTGCGAACGGTGGCGAACTGGAGCCACCGCGATTGGTTCGAGAGCAGCGGTGCCCCGGCGAGGTCGGCAGCGAAGACCGTCTCGAGGTAGCGGCGGCTCGCCTCGTCGCTCGCCGCGGCGAGGCCGGAGCGGGCGTAGGTCGCCGGGTCGCACTCCACGATGAAGGTGCTGAGCTCGTCGTTGAAGCGGTAGGAGTGCGCGATCCACAGCCCGTGCTCGTTCTCGCGGAAGGTCAGGGTGAGGGCGTCGAAGAGGTGCGGCGTGCCGTACCAGATGTAGTGGTTGGGCCGCACGTCGAGCGTCGTCCCAAAGCGCTCCCGCTGCTCGTCGCGCAGGACGCTGCGCAGGCCATCGGCCGCCACCACGAGGTCCGCAGCTGGCAATCCAGCGCTGCCGTCGACCTGGGTCTCGTAGTGGACGTCGATCCCCAGCTCGGCGCAGCGCCGCTGCAACACGGCGAGGAGCTCGAGGCGGGCGATCCCCGAGAAGCGGTTGCCGCCGATCCGCACCCGCTCGCCGCGGTGGACGATGTCGAGGGCCTCCCAGCGCGCCAGGCGCGCCTCGAAGGCGGCGAAGCTCTCGGGGTCCGGCTCGGCGAGGTAGGAAAGCGTCTGCTCGGAGAACACCACGCCCCAGCCGAAGGTGTTGTCCCGCCGGTTGCGCTCGTGGACGACGATCTCGTGCGCCGGGTCCTGGCGCTTCATCAGGACGGCGAAGTAGAGGCCAGCGGGGCCACCACCGGCGACGACGATTCTCATGACGGGCCTCCCGCCGGCGGCTCCCAGGCCGGGGCGGTCAGTCGGCGACGGCCGTCCGCCGTCGTCTTCACCCCGGCCTCGTCGAGCCCCAGCCGATCCCACAACTGACAGGTCACCTGCTTGTGCTTCTGGTCGAGCCCTTCGCAGTAGTTGACGAACTCGCAGCGGCGCACGTGATCGCCCAGGCCCAGCCGGACCTTGAGAAACCAGTCGGGGTCGGCCAAGCTCTGGCGGGCGGCGGCGACGATGTCGGCGTCACCACGCTGGAGGATGGCCTCGGCCTGCGCGAAGCTCGCGATCCCGCCGGCCACCACCACGGGCGTCGCGAAGCCCGCGGCGCGCACCGCCTGGCGCACGGCTGCCGTAGCGGCGACGTTGCGGCCGAACGGGCCCAGGGCATCCGAAAGGTAGCTCGGCATGCATTCGTAGCCGCTGCGGCCGGTGTAGGGGTAGGCCGACCATCCCACCGGCGGCTGCTTGGCGTCCTCGAACTTGCCGCCCCGCGACAGCGACAGGAAGTCCATGCCGGCGCGCGCCAGCTCGACGCCGAAATAGGCCGCGTCGTCCACCCGGTTGCCGCCCTCGATGATCTCGTCGGCCAGGAAGCGGCAGCCCACCGGGTAGTCAGCCCCCACGCGCTCGCGCACGGCCGCCAGCACCTCGCGCGGCAGGCGGACGCGGTTGTCGCGCGGCCCGCCGTAGCCGTCGTCGCGGTCGTTCTTGGCCGAGAGGAAGGAGGCCATGGTGTAGGCGTGGGCGTAGTGCAGCTCGACGCCGTCGAAGCCGGCTTCGCGAGCCCGCGCCGCGGCGGCGGCGAAAAGTCCCGGCAGTACCTGCGGCAGGGTGCGGATGTGCTCCAGGTGAAGGTCCGTCACCCGCTCGCGGTGGCCGTAGCGCAAGGCCTCGAGCTCGCGCTCGCTGAGCACGCTCGCGAGATCGGCCTCGGGCAGCCGCAGCAACCGCTCGCGGATCTCCTCGTCGAGGAGCTGGCCGCCGAAGGCAGCGCGGTGGCGATCGGTGATGGTGAGGAAACGGCGGAAGAACTTCTCGGGCTCGGGCCGGCGGCGGATGGCGAGGAAATCGATCAGCTGGATGAACAGCCGGGTCTCACCGCCGCTCGCCCGCCGCACTGTCTCGACCAGCCGGCGCAGGCCGGGCAGGGTGCGGTCATGCCCGATGCGCAGCAGCGGGCCGCTCGGCACCTCGCGAATACCGGTGGCCTCGACGACCAGGGCACCGGGGCGGCCGCGGGCGAAGCGCTCGTACCAGTTGAGCACATCGGCGGTGACCTCCCCCGCCTCGTTCGAGCGCCAGGGCACCATCGCCGGCACCCAGGTGCGCTGCGCGAGCTCAAGATTGCCCACCCGGAGGGGCGCAAACAGCAGCGCCCGCGCCGCCTCCTCGCGACTCGGCCAGCCACCCGGCAACGCCTGGTGCTTGATGCGCTCGGGAGGTTTCCACATCGATGGGTCAGTATAGCGAAGGGGGTCGGGGCGGACGGGTGCCTCCCGCTGCCTCAAAGCCTGGCCGGGCACTCCCGCACGGGACCGGCGATGGAGCGTGTCAGCCTTGGAACTCGCTCGAGGAGAGAAGGCTCGGAGTCCGAGGCCTTCCGCCCACCTACCCGCGCAGCAGCTCGCGGGCGATGACGAGGTGCTGGATCTCGCTGGTGCCCTCGTAGATGCGCAGCGCCCGCACGGAGCGGTAGAGGCGGTCGACCGGGTGGTCGGCGAGGACGCCGCGGCCGCCGAGGACCTGCACCGCGTCGTCGACGATGCGCTGCGCCGCCTCGGTGGCGAAGAGCTTTGCCATCGCCGCCTCGCGGGTGATGCGCTCGGCCCCCTGGCCGGCCTCCCAGGCGGCGCGGTAGGTCAGCAGGCGGGCGGCGGCGAGCTCGGTCGCCATCCTCCCGAGCTTTTGCTGGATGAGCTGGAAGTCGGCGAGGGGCTGGCCGAACTGCCGGCGCTCGCGGGCGTGGGCGAGCGCCTCGGCAAGGGCGCGGGAGGCCAGGCCGCAGGCGGCGGCAGCGACCGTCGGGCGCAGGCGGTCGAGGGTACGCATGCCCAGCTTGAAGCCGGCCCCGGGGCCGCCGAGCACGTTCTCCTCCTCCACGCGGCAACCATCGAGCTCGATCTCCCCCAACGGATGCGGTGCCGCCAGCACCTGCGACCCCAGGAACCGCCATCCCGGCCGGGTCGCCTCGACGAGGAAGCAGCCGATCCCTCGCGGGCCGGCGCCGGGCGAGGTCTGGGCGAAGACGCAGTAGAAGTCCGCCAGGCCGGCGTTCGAGATGAACGCCTTGCGACCATAGAGCAGCCAACCGTCGCCGTCGCGTTCGGCGCGGGTGCAGATCGCCCCGACGTCCGAGCCGGCGTCGAGCTCGGTCATCGCGAAGGCCGCCATCGCCTGGCCTGCCGCCACCCGCGGCAGCCAGCGCGCGCGCGCCGCCGCCGAGGCCCCGAGGGTGATCGGCATGGAACCCAGGGCCTGGAGGGCGAAGACGGCGTCGGCGAGGGGCGAGGCGGCAGCCACCGCCTCACGCACGAGGCAGCAGGCGAGGAGGTCCGGGGCGCCGACGTGCCCGCCGTGCTCTTCCGGCACCGCCCAACGCAGGAGGCCGGCCTCGCCGAGGAGCTCTAGGAGCTGGCGGGCCTCGGCGCGCGCCCCGGCGTCCCCGGCGGGCTCCGGCCGTCCGGCGAGGCTGGAGCGAGCGAACGCCTCGGCGTCGGCCGCCAGCTCACGATGGCGGGGAGTGAGAAAGGGGCCGAGGAGGCCGAGGTCGAGCCAACTCATGACGACCTCACGTCATCACCGGCCGGCGCTTCTCGACGAAGGCCTCGTAGGCCTCGCGGAAGTTGCGGTCGAGCATGCAGGCCGCCTGGATCTCGACCTCGCCGGCCATCGCGCTCTCGAGGTCCATCGCCGCCTCGCGCTGCAACATCTTCTTGGTGACCTCGAGGCCGAACGAGGGGCCCCGCGCCAGCTTCTCGGCCCAGCGCTTGGCCTCGGGCAACGCCTCGCCGTCGGCGACCACCCGGTTGTAGAGCCCGATCTCGTAGGCCCGGCGCGCGTCGATGAAGTCCCCGCTCAGCAGCAGCTCGCTCGCCCGCCCCATCCCGACCAGCCGAGGCAGCAGCCAGGTGGCGCCCATGTCGGCCCCCGAGAGCCCCACCTTGGTGAACAAGAAGGCGATCTTGGCGCTCTCGGCCGCGATCCGCAGGTCGCAGGCGCTGGCGATCACCGCCCCGGCGCCGGCCACCGTACCGTTGAGCGCCGCCACCACCGGCCGCCGGCATTGCAGGATGGCGAGGATGAGCTCTCCCGTGGCGCGGGTGAAGTCGAGCAGGCCCTGGTAGTCGCGCTCGAACAGGGGGCCGATGATGTCCTCGACGTCGCCGCCCGAGCAGAAGGCGCGGCCGGCGCCGGTGAGGACGATCGCCCGCACTCCGGGCTCGCGGTCGAGGGCGCGGAAGACCGCGGCCAGCTCGTGGTAGACCTCGAAGGTGAGGGCATTGAGCCGCGCCGGGCGGTTGAGGGTAAGGGTCGCCACCTGGGTGGCGGCATCCAGCTCGTAGAGGAAGCTCTGCGGTGCGATCGGCATAGTACAATTGTACGAGGATGGGTCGTCTCATCGCCATAGATGCTTCTGCTGTGATCGCCGTGGTGACCAATGAGTCCCACAAGCCGGTATTGGTCTCGCTGACGACGGGAGCCGAGCTGATCTCCCCCATCTCTCTCCCCATCGAGGTCGGCAACGCCTTTTCAGCGATGTTCAAGCGCGAGCGGCTCTCCTTGGCGGCGGCGCGCGGGGCGCTGCACGCCTTCCATGAGATTGCGATCCGGCTCACTCCCGTCGACCTCGAGCACGCCATCGAGCTCAGTCACGAGCTGCAGATCTACGCCTATGATGCCTACCTGGTGGCCTGCTCGCTGCGCCACCGCGCGCCGCTCCTCAGCCTCGATAGCGGCCTGCGGGCAGCGGCTCGGCAGGCGGGGGCCGAGGTCTTGGAGGTCCCGCGATGAACGTCTACACCTTCTCGGAAGCGCGCCAGCGCCTGGCGGCCTTGCTCGACGAGGCCCAGCAGCGGGGCGCCGTGCGGATCAAGCGCCGCGACGGCAGCGAGTTCGAGATCGGCCCGGTGCGCACGAAAACATCGCCCTTGGACATCGCGGGCGTCGATCTCCAGCTCAGCGCCGCGGAAATCGTCGCAGCGGTCAGGGAAGCGCGGCAGCGCTCTCAGCGCTGAGGACCGCCGTCGCTTCGATCTCGACCAGCGCCCCGGGTTCGACGAGGCCGGCGACCTCGAGGAGGGCCATGGCCGGGAAGTGGCGGCCGAGGACGCCGCGGTAGGCCGCGCCCACCGCCTTGAGATCGCCTTCGTAGGCCCGCTTGTCGGTGACGTAGATGGTCAGCCGGCCGAGGTCCGTCGCCCGCCCGCCCGCCGCCTCGACGACCGCCACCACGTTGGCCAGCGCCTGGCGGAACTGCGCCACGAAGCCGCCGTCGACCATCCGCTGCTCGGCATCCCAACCGACCTGGCCGGCGACAAAGAGCAGCCGCCCCCCGGCGGGCGCCAGCAGGCCGTTGGCGTAGCCTTTCGGCGGCGCCCAGCCGGCGGGTTGGATCGTCTTCCAGCCACTCACGCCAGCCACCTCAGGCCTGCCACCCTAGGCAAGGAGCGCCCCGCCGTCGATCACCAGCGCCTGACCGTTGATGCCGCCGGCCCTCGGGTCGCAGAGGCAGACCACGGCGTAGGCCACCTCCTCGGGCGTGAAGAGGCGGTTCTGGGGGCTCAGGCGATGCAGCGTGCCGCGCACCTCGTCGGCGCTGCGGCCGGTTCGCTCGACGATGCGGGCGACCGATTGTTCGGTCATCGGCGTGTCGACATAGCCGGGGCAGACCGCGTTGACCGTCACCCCGCGGCTCGCCACCTCGGCGGCGAGCGACCGGGTGAGTCCGATCACCGCGTGCTTCGAGGCGGCGTAGGCGGCAATGTAGGGGGCCCCGGAAAGACCCGCGATCGAGGCGACGTTAACCACCCGGCCCCAGCCGGCGGCGAGGAGGTCCGGCATCAGCTCGCGGCTGCAGAGAAAGGTGCCGGTGACGTTGACGGCGAAGATGCGCTCCCACTCTTCGAGGGTCGTGCCCTTGAGAGGGGCGGAGGAGGCGATGCCGGCGTTGTTGACCAGGATCGCCACCGGCCCGACCAGCTCGTGGACTTGGCGGGCGAGCTCGTGGACCTGCGCCGGGTCGGTGACGTCGCAGGGCAGGCCGTAGACCCGACGGCCCTCGGCCATCAGCTCGGCGGCCACCCGTTCGACCTCGCCCTGGGAGCGAGCGGCGGCCACCACCGTGGCGCCGGCCTCGGCGAGCTCGCGGACCACCGCCGCGCCGATACCGCGGCCGCCACCAGTGACCACGGCGACCTTGCCTGCGAGCTTGCTCATCGTGCCACCCCCCTCGATTGCCGGTCGTCGACCGATGCTACCGCGCGCTGCCGGTCCCGGCCAGGGGTACCGCCGCCACCACCGCCTCGGCGAGGATCTCCCCGAGAGCGGCGATGCGCTCCCGCCCCTCGCCGGCTGAGGCCGCCGCCGGGTCGCCGAAGTAAGCCTGGTTGCCGCCGGCCTCGGCGAAGCTGGTCTTGCCCTCGCGGATCGCCACCGAGAGCGAGGCCGGGTTCGGCGCCAGGCCGGCCCGCACCTCGTCCGCCACCAGCTCCGGGCGCACGGCGAGGACGATCGAGCCCTCGTAGCGGCCGGCGTGGCAGGCGCCGCTCCGGAACTCCTCGCCCAACCGCAGGGCCCAGGGCTTGCGGGTGACGTCGGGCAGCACGAGCGGCGGCAGGCCGGTGGCGGCGGCCTGCGCCACGGCGGCGTGGAGCGAGCCGAGGTGAGCGGGGTCGAGGTGGGCGTTGGCGATCACCAGGGCGGGGGCGCCGAGCGCGCTCCAGGCCCGCGCGACCTCGACCACCAGCGCAGTGAGCACCGCCGGGGCGATCGACAGCGTGCCGGCGAACGCCGCGGCGAAGGGCGCCGCCGTGTAGGGCAGGGTCGGCAAGACGATGGGTTGGTAGCCGGCGCTCGCCAGGCGCGCGGCACCGCTCGCCGCCATCGCCTCGGCGATCAGGCAGTCGGTGCCCAAGGGCAGATGCGGGCCATGGGCCTCAGTGGCCCCCACCGGCAGGATGCCAACCCACCGGCCACGGTCGGCAGCCGCCACCTCCGGCCAGCGCAGCTCGGCGAGCAGCCGCCCGTCCGCCCTCACTTGCCCGCACCCTTGCCTTCCGGCGACGCCTGCCGCGCCGCCGCGAAGTGCTGGCGCAACTCGTTCAGCCATTGCTCGCTCCGCGCCACGCTGAAGCCCACCTGCTCGAGCTCCAGCCGGTCGCCTCGCAGCAGCCAGTTGCGGGGGATCGCCATCTGGTCGACCACACTGTTGGCGTAGTCGTAGCCCAGCAGCACGGGCATGGTGAAGCCCTTCTTGGCGACGAACGGCGCCACCAGGCCCGGGTTCTGATCGACGTTCAAGGTGAGCACCAGCACGGACGGATCACCGGCGGTCTCCTCAGCCAGCTTCTGGATGTGGGGCAGCTCCATCTGGCAGGGCCCGCACCAGGTGGCCCAAAGGTTCACCAGCACCACCTTGCCGGCGAGGTCGGCCGAGGTCCACACCTTGCCGCTGAGGTCGCTCAGCCGGAGCGCGGGCAGCTCACGGTCCTTGCGCTCCCAGCCGCGCATCTCGTCGCCCGCCGCCGGCGCGGCCGCGGTGGCGCCCAGGGCCAGCCAGCCTTCCTCGCTGCCGCCGAGGCGGTCCCACAGGGCGCGCGCCTCGTTGGCAATTCCCCGGTGGTCGGGGTACTCGCTCATCGCTCGGCGATAGAGGGCGAGCGCGTCGAGGCCATGCCCTTGCTTGTCGGTGAGGCGGGCGCGCAGCCGCGCGAGCTCGGCGAGCCGGAAGTCATGCGCCTGCTTCGACTGCTCGCTCGCGGTCGCCGCCGGCGCCGTCTCCGCCGTCCGCCGGGAGAGCTCGTCGAGGGCCGCGGCGGCCTCGTCGAGCCGGCCGCCGGCCACGAGAGCCTGCACGGCCAGCTCGTCCGCCTGCCAGACGAGCCAGTCCTGGCTCTGCGCAAAGCGCTCGCGCTGCGCCGGGTCGCTCCCCAGGCGCTCCAGGTCGCGCCGGGAGCGTTCTGCGGTCTCCTTCCGGGCGGCGGCCAGCAGGGCGGGCACGCGGTCGAGCTCGATCTCGCGTTCGATCAGCATCTGCGCCACCAGCTGCTCGAAGGGCGGGGTGATGCTCCTGCCGCGATGGCCGCGGTCCCAGGCCGCCAAGCTCTCGTCGAGGTCGGCGTGGATCTGCTCCGCGGACAGCTCGCGGTGCTCACCCAGCGCCAGGGTGCGGTCGATGTGGCCGTCGAGCTGCTGCGGGCACCGCTTCACCCAAGAGTCGGCTTCGGCGTAGGCCAGCCGGGCGTAGGTCTGCCTCTCGTCCGGCTTGGCGCTCGGCGCGGGGGGGGGATGCTCCTCCGTCCAGCGTTTGCTGCGGGCGTAGGCCGCCGCGTCAGTGCACGGATCGAGGGCCACGGCCCGCTCGCGCAAGGCCTCGGCCTGCGCCGCCTCGCCGGCAAGCTCGTGGCCTTTGGCCAACACCTCCAGGCTCTCCTGGCTCTCGGGGATGCCCAACGTGTCGAGGACCACGAGGTCGGCGGCGATGCGTTGGCGGACGGCCGCGTGGTCCTCAACGGCAGCGGCCCGAAACTCGAGGTCCCAGAGGAAGTTGTAGAGGCCGAGGGCGTCCTCGCCCGGGAGCTCGGGGGCGACCTCGCGGGCCCGCGCCGCCAGCCTGGCCTGCTGCGCACGGTCGGCGAGCCGCGCGGCGAAGGGGAGGGCGTCGGCGGTCTCCCGGGGGCAGAGGCGGACCCACTCCCAGAGGTGCTGCCAGGCTTCCTGCTGGCTGTCGGGGTCCTTCTTGCCACTCAGGGACTGAACGAGGGCCAGGTGGACCTGGGGCAGCTCGGGCTTGAGCTCCAGGGCCTGCCGCAGCTGGGGGACCGCGGCCTGCCGATCGCGCATCACGCGCGCCGCCAGGTAGCGCGCCACGGGATCAGCGGGTGCGGCCTCGGCCCGTGCCCGGTAGCGGGCCTCGAGCCCGTCCTGCTCCTCGCGCCAGCCCTCCGGCACCTCGAGGAGGAAGAGGTTCTGATACACGCGGTGCAGGAAGACGTCGTGCGGCTGGTCCGCCAACGCCTCGCTCAGTAGCGCGTGACGCTTGGCGAAGCACTCGTCGCTCAGCCCGCACTCCTTGAAGAGGGCGTCGCTGCGCTCGACGATGGCCTGGACCTCGGGCGGGGGGCTGCAGGATGGCTCGGCGGCCATGCCAGGTAGGGCGAGGAGGCTCAGGGCGGCGACGAGTCGAAGCAGGATGGCAGCTCGAGGCGCGGTTCTGGGCATCTCTGTCCTCCCGACGGTCGATGGGTGGTCGTCGTGCGGCTCAGCGCTTCTGCAGGTGCTCGCGGGCAGCGAGCACGAGGCGGGTCTTCTCCTCATAAAGATGCTCTTCGAGACCGACCGGGTATTGGTGGGGGTAGACGAAGCGCTTGATGCCACCATGAAAACCCGTCAGCTGTCGCTGGGCTCGTTCGCGGGCGGCCGCGAGCGGCTCGGCAGCCAGTACCCGGCGCCCCCGCCGGAACACCGGCACCAGCAGGTCCTCGTGGTGCAGAGCGGGAGCGATCTTCTTGCGGCGGGTGATGTCCATGGCGTCGATCAACGTCGGGCTGGCAGCGATCCCGAGGTCGACGTCGAAGATCGCGTCGGCCACGTACTCGCCGTCCTGCCAGAAGCGGCGCACCTGCTGCACGCCGGGGGTCGAGATCTTGATCGCCTGCTCCGAGAGCTTGATGCGGTGCTGCCAACGGCCGCCGGGGTGGCGGACGGCCCCCAGCTTGTAGACGCCACCGAGGGCCGGCTCGTCGAAGGCCGTGACCAGCTTGGTGCCGACGCCCCAGACGCCGATCTTCGCTCCCTGCTGCTTCAGGCTCGCGATGATGTGCTCGTCGAGGTCGTTGCTGGCGAAGATCTGCGCGGCGGGAAAGCCCCCTTCGTCGAGGATCCGGCGGGCCTCGATCGAGAGGTAGGCGAGGTCGCCCGAGTCGAGCCGCACGCCGATCATCTCGTGGCCCGCCGCCCGCATCGCCCGCCCCACCTCGACGGCCCGCCGCACTCCGTCGAGGGTGTCGTAGGTGTCGACCAGGAACACGGCGTTGTTCGGCATCGCCCGCGCCCAGGCGGCGAAGGCCTGCAGCTCGTCCTCGAAGGCCATCACCCAGCTGTGCGCGTGCGTGCCCTTGACGGGGATCCCGAAGAGCTTGCCGGCGAGCACGTTGGAGGTCGCCGCGCAGCCGCCGACGAAAGCGGCGCGGGCCGCCGAGAGGCCGCCGTCGATGCCCTGGGCCCGCCGCAGCCCGAACTCGAGCACCGGCTCCCCCTCCGCGGCGAGGCAGACCCGGGCCGCCTTGGTGGCCACCAGGGTCTGGAAGTTGATCTGGTTGAGGAGCGCGGTCTCGAGGATCTGCGCCTGGAGGATCGGCCCGGCGACCCGCAGCAGGGGCTCCTGAGGGAAGACCACCGTGCCTTCCGGTACCGCATCGATGTCGCAGCGCAGCTCGAGGCCGGCGAGCTCGTCGAGGAAGGCGGGCGCGAAGAGCGGCCGCTCGTCGCTGCCGGTGAGCGAGGCCAGGTAGCTGAGGTCGTCCGCCGTGAAGCGCAGGCCTTCGACGTACTCGCACACCTGCTCGAGGCCGCAGGCCACGACGAAGCCGCTCTGGAAGGGCGCCCGCCGGAAGAAGAGGTGGAACACCGCCTCGGTGTCGCAGAGGCCCTCTTTCCAATAGCCATAGGCCATCGTCAGCTCGTAGAGATCGGTGAGCAGGGCGAGCGAATGGCGGTAGACGCAGGGCAGGAAGCTCATGATGGTGGCGCGATTCTAGCCCGCATTCCGCCAGCCCTTACGGAAGCACTACGGCGCCGCGGCCGGAGGCCACCGCGAGGGTAGCTCCCGGCCTGGTCCGCCGCGCAGAGAGAGATCGCGGGCTAGTAGAGGCCGCGCCGGGTCTGCAGGATGTGGATGTAGTTGGCGCGCTCGTAGCTCTCGGGGTTGGGGCAGCGCTCGAGGCTCATGCTGCCGCACATCTGGGCGAGCGAGTCGTAGTGGTGGGCCTCCAGCCACTCGGAGAGCTCGCGGCGCAGCGTCACCAGGTGCTCGGGCCCGTGGTTGAAGAGGGCGGAGACCATCTGCACCGCCGAGGCCCCGGCCATCACCGCCTTGATGGCATCCGAGCAGGTGTGCACGCCGCCGGTCACCGCCAGGTCGGCCGGCACCTGCCCGAAGAGGATGGCAAGCCAGCGCAGCCGCAGCAGCAGCTCCGTGGAATTGGAGAGGTGGAGGGTCTTCTCCACCCGCAGCTCCTCGGTGTCGATGTCGGCCTGGTAGAAGCGGTTGAAGACCACCAGAGCGTCGGCCCCGGCAGCGGTCAGCTCGTGGGCGAAGTGGGCCAGAGCGCTGTAGAAGGGCGACAGCTTGACGGCCAGCGGCAGAGATGTCGAGCGCTTGACCTCGGCGACCATCTCGAGGGTCTGCCCTTCGAGCTCGGCGCTCGACAGCTCGGCCTGGGTGCCGATGCGGTAGACGTTGAGCTCGAGGGCATCGGCGCCGGCCTCCTTGAGCAGGCGGGAGAACTCCAGCCAGCCGCCGCGGGTGGTGCCGTTCAAGGAGGCGATCACCGGCAGATCGACCGCTTCCTTGATGCGCAGCACCTGGTCGAGGTACTCGTCGGGCCCGAGGGCGAACTCGTCACCCGGCGGCAGGTACGAGAGCGCCTCGGCGAAGGAGTAGCTCGGCTGCTCGACGTAGGCGTAGGTCGACGCCAGCTCTCCGTTGAGCTGCTCCTCGAAGAGCGAGCGCATCACGATCGCAGCAGCCCCGGCGTCCTCGAGGCGACGCACGGTGTCGATGTCGTCGGCCAGCGGCGAGGCCCCCGGCATGAACGGGTGGGGAAGCTCGAAGCCCAGATAGCGGATCGAGAGGTCCATCGTCTGTCTCCATCAAGGGCTGCCGTCGGCAGCCTGGGCCGCGTGCTCTTCCAGGGTGAGCCCGGCGAGCTGTCGGTAGATGTGGTAGCGCTGCTCGGCGCTGTGTTGACTCTCGCGCAGGAACTCGCGGTAGCGTGCCGCGTCCATCTTCTCCACCATGCGGAAACGGGTCTCGGCTTCGATGTACTCCCGTACCTTGGCCTTCGGCGGCTTCGAGTCGAGCTGCAGGGGCGGCTTGCCCTCGGCCACCCGCCGGGGGTCGAAGCGGTAGAGGGGCCAGACCCACGAGTCGACGGCTCGCCCCTGCTGCAGGACGCCGTTGCGCATGTCGTAGCCATGGGCGATGCAGTGGCTGTAGGCGATCAGCAACGAGGTGCCCGGGTAGGCGTCGGCCTCGAGGAAGGCCTGTGCCGTCTGGTTGTAGGAGGCCCCGAAGGCGATCCGCGCCACGTAGACGTTGCCGTAGCTCATCGCCTCCATGCCGAGGTCCTTCTTGCCGGTCGCCTTGCCGGCGGCAGCGAACTTCGCCGCGGCGCCGAGCGGCGTCGCCTTCGACTGCTGGCCGCCGGTGTTGGAGTAGACCTCGGTGTCGAGCACCAGCAGGTTGACGTTGCGGCCGAGGGCGAGCACGTGGTCGAGACCGCCGTAGCCGATGTCGTAGGCCCAGCCGTCACCACCGACCAGCCAGACGCTCTTCTCGACCAGGTAGTCCGCCAGCAGCTCGAGGCGCCGCGCCGCGGCGCCCGGCAGCACGGCGAGCTGGCCGCGCAGCTCGCTCACCCGCTCGCGCTGGGCGATGAGGCCCGCCGGACCGCTCTGGTCGGCTTTGAGGATCGCCTCGGCGAGGATCTCGCCCACCATCGGCGCCAGCTCGAAGACCAGCTTCCTGGCCTGCTCGGCGAGGCTGTCGACCGCCAGGCGGAAACCGAGACCGAACTCGGCGTTGTCCTCGAAGAGCGAGTTCGACCACGCCGGACCGCGGCCCGCGTCATCGACGGTGAACGGCGTCGTCGGCAGGTTGCCACCGTAGATCGACGAGCAGCCGGTGGCGTTGGCGATCAGCGCACGGTCGCCGAAGAGCTGGGTCAGCAGCTTGACGTAGGGCGTCTCGCCGCAGCCGGCGCAGGCCCCGGAGTACTCGAAGAGGGGGCGCAGGAACTGCGTGCCCTTGGCGTCGAAACGGGTGATCCGCCGCGGATCGAGCTCCGGCAACGCCAGGAAGTGCTCGTAGCGCTGGCGCTCGCGCTCGAGCACACCCTCGAGCGGCTCCATGTTGATCGCCTTGCGGCGGGGGTTGGCGCGGTCCTTGGCCGGGCAGATCTCGACGCAGAGATGGCAGCCGGTGCAGTCCTCGGGGGCTACCTGGAGGGTGTAGCGCAGCCCCCGCAGGTCCGGTGCCTTGTAGTCGACGGCCGGCAGGTCGGCCGGCGATGCGGGTGCCGCCGCCGGCTCGAAGACCTTGGCGCGGATGGCGGCATGGGGGCAGACGAAGGCGCACTGGTTGCACTGGATGCAGATCGAGGGCTCCCAGATCGGCACCTCGGCGGCAATCCGCCGCTTCTCCCACTGGCTGGTGCCGAGGGGCCAGGTGCCGTCGGGCGGGAACGCCGACACCGGCAGCCGATCACCCTTGCCGGCGAGCATCACGGCGGTCACCCGTTGCACGAAGTCCGGCGCCGCGGCGGCGACCAGCGGTGGCCGCGGCGTACCCGTCTCACGCTCGGGGACGGCGACCTCGGCGAGGTGGGCGAGAGCGGCATCGACCGCCGCGAAGTTCTGCTTGATCACCAGTGGGCCGCGCTTGCCGTAGGCGTACTGGATCGACTCCTTGATCTTGGCAATCGCCTCCTCGCGGGGCAGCACCCCGGAGATGGCGAAGAAGCAGACCTGCATGATGGTGTTGATGCGCACCCCGAGCCCGACCTCGCGGGCCACCTTGTAGGCGTCGATCACGTAGAGGCGCAGGCCGCGCTCGCGGATCGTCTGCTGCACCTCGAGCGGCAACGAGTCCCACACCTCGTCCGGCCCCTGGGCGGCGTTGAGCAGGAAGACGGCGCCGGGGGCCGCCATCTCCAAGACGTCGATCTTCTCGAGGAACTGCGACTGGTGGCAGGCGACGAAGCTCGCCTGGCGGATCAGGTAGGTGGAACGGATCGGTCGCGGCCCGAAGCGCAAGTGCGAGACGGTCACCGCACCCGCCTTCTTCGAGTCGTAGACGAAGTAACCCTGGGCGTAGCCGGGGGTCTCCTCGCCGATGATCTTGATCGAGCTCTTGTTGGCCGAGACAGTGCCGTCGGCGCCGAGGCCGTAGAAGACGGCGCGCACGGTGTCGGCCGGCTCGATGTCGAGCGGGTCGCCGAGCGGCAGCGAGAGGTGCGTCACGTCGTCGACAATGCCGACGGTGAAGCCGTGGCGCGGTTTGGCGGCCGCCAGCTCGTCGAACACGGCCTTCACACAGGCGGGGTCGAACTCCTTCGACGACAGCCCGTAGCGCCCACCGACCACCCACGGCATCGCCGCCCACTCCTCCTCGCGCACGGCTCGCGCCAACACCGAGACCACGTCGAGATAGAGCGGCTCACCCGGAGCTCCCGGCTCCTTGGTGCGATCGAGGACGGCGATCCGGCGGACCGTCTTGGGCAGCGCGGCGAGGAAGGCGTCCGAGACGAACGGCCGGTAGAGGCGCACCTTGAGGAGGCCCACCTTCTCGCCGCGGGCCACCAGGTGCTCGACGGTCTCGTGGGCGGTCTCGGCGCCCGAGCCCATCATCACCACCACCCGCTCGGCCTCGGGATGGCCCACGTAATCGAAGAGGTGGTAGCTGCGGCCGGTGAGGGCGGCCAGGTGGTCCATCTTTTTCTGCACCACGGCACCGCAGCGCAGGTAGAAGAGGTTGCAGGCCTCGCGCGCCTGGAAGAAAGCGTCAGGGTTCTGCGCCGTGCCCCGCAACACCGGATGGTCCGGCGACAGCGCCCGCTGGCGGTGGGCGTCGATCGCCCCCTGGTCGACCATGGCGGCGAGGTCCTCGTCCGCCAGCTCCTCGATCTTGGCGACCTCGTGCGAGGTGCGGAAGCCATCGAAGAAGTTGAGGAAGGGCACCCGGCTCTCGAGCGTCGCGGCATGGGCCACGGCCGCCATATCGTGCGCCTCCTGCACCGAGCCGCCGGCCAGGAGAGCGAGCCCCGTCTGCCGAGCTGCCATCACGTCGGAATGGTCTCCGAAGATCGACAGCGCGTGGGTCGCCAGCGTGCGGGCCGCCACGTGGAGGACGAACGGGGTGAGCTCGCCGGCGATCTTGTAGAGGTTGGGGATCATCAACAGCAGGCCCTGGGAGGCGGTGAACGTCGTCGCCAGGGAGCCGGCTTGCAGGGCACCGTGCACGGTCCCCGCGGCACCGCCCTCCGATTGCATCTCGACGACCTGCGGGACCTGACCCCAGAGGTTGGGCTTGCCCTCGGCCGACCAGGCGTCGGCGAGCTCACCCATCGGAGAGGCAGGGGTGATCGGGTAGATCGCCACCACCTCGCTCAGGCGGTGCGCGACCGACGCCACCGCCTCGTTGCCATCGATCGTCAACTTCCGGCGCTGCTGCATGGAGCCTCCTCGTGTTGCCAGCGGGCCTCGAACGCCGCATGTGTAACAGGGAAGCTCGCCGAGCAGCGCCACCCCCTCGGGCGGGCGGCTCAGCGCCGGGGTTCGCTCGCCACCCACACGGCGGTGAGGGTGCCGGCGTCGTAGAGGTCGGCGACGCGGATCTCCTCGCAAGCGAGCGCCTCGACGGCGACCGCGGACGGGCTGGGGTCCCCCAAGCGCAGGCTGTCGCCGGCCGGCAGCCGCTGGCGGAAGAGCCGCAGCTTGGCGAAGCGCTCGCGCAGGCGGTCCTCCCAATCCCAGAGATAGAGGTTGGTCCGCCCGCCACCCTGGCGCCGGTGGAGGTCCAGGGTCTGGGCGTCAAGGATCGGCGGCACCGAGGCCACCAGGCTGCCGCCGGGAGCCAGGGCGCCCGCCGCAGCGGCCAGCAGGGCCTCAGCATCGGCCGTCTCGGCCAGGACGTTGATCGCCACGACGAGGTCGAAGGGGGCCAGCGGGGCGAGGGTAGACCGCGCGTCCCCGGCAACGAAAGAGAGCCCAGGGCGAGCGAAGCGGCGGCGCGCGTAGCGCACCGCGCGGACGTCGCGATCGATCCCGACGACCTCGCGCGCGCCGCCCTGCAACAGCTCCGCGGCGCCGTAGCCGGTGCCGCAGCCGAGATCGCAGACCCGGCGGCCGGCGGCCAAACCGCCGGCAAGCCGATAGAGGGCCAGGTGGGTGCGGAAGAGGTCGTCGTCGATCTCCGGCGACACCGCTTCGTGGTGGGGCGGCAGCCCGCGCGCAGCACGGACCAGGAGGTTACGGGCACGACGCAGGAGGGACGCCATGGGGACCTCGCAGGGGTGCGCCCGCCGCGAAGGAGCTGGCGGACGGCTGCGATTGTAACGCTGCCTCAAGCCCTCCACGGGCGCCGCCGAGAGCCGCGAGCCCATGGTAATCTCTCGCGCCATGTCGCAAGGAGCGAAGAGCGATCATACGGTCGATCCCGAGTGGTCCGGCACGCTACAGGGGCCTCCCGCGGGCGAGCTGGTACGGGCACTCTTCCCATCCCCGATCGGCGAGATCGGGCTCTGCTTCGCGGGCCCGCTGGCGGTGCATGTCGAGTTCACGCCCAGCGGTCCGGCCCGCAAGCTCTACATGTCCTTCGAGGACGCTCTCGACTCCGAGTTCCTCGCCGAGGCCTTCGGCCGGCTTTCCGAGTACTTCGCCGGTGCCCGGCCGTCCCCGGAGATCGAGGTCGACTTCCAACGGCTCGACCTGCCACCGTTCGCCAAGCGGGTGCTCAAGGAGACGGCGAAGATCCCCTTCGGTCGCACCCGCACCTACCGGCGGATCGCGGCGGCGGCCGGCAAGCCGGAAGCCTACCGGGTGGTGCTCGCCATCCTGGCGGCCAACCCGCTGCCCATCCTCGTGCCCTGCCACCGGGTGGTGACGCACAAGTCGGGGATCGGCAGCTACATCGGTGGCCGCGACCGCAAGCGTTGGCTGCTCAGCATGGAAAAGGAAGGGCTGCGCTCCGAGTTCGAGGAGTAAGCAGGCGCCGGGAACCTACGCTCCCGGCACCCGTTGCGCAGCAAACTGGCAGCCCGTGGCTCTCCACCGCGGGCTGCCGGCCGGTGCCGGCGTGGCTCAGCCGCCGCTGCGCTCGAGCTCGATCGACACCGTGACCTCCTCACCGGCCTCGACCTGGAAGCTGCTCATCTCGTTGTGGAAGCCGGGGCGCACCACCTCGAGCTGGTGGCGACCCGGGTCGACGATGAGCCCGGAGTGCAGGTGGCCGAGCTCGCTCGCCGTGCCGAGGAAGCGACCGTCGAGGTAGACCGAGGCGTCTCCGGGCGCGATGTCGATCACCACCCGCCCGACGTCTGCCGCAGTGGCCCGGCTGCGCCGCTCCTGAGCGTCCGCCCACTCCTCTTGCTCGCGCTCCTCGGCCATTCGCGCATCCCGCCGCTCGTGGGTCTTGGTCATCAGGTCCTCGGGCCGCTTCGACTCGCCGGGGACCATGCGGTCCTCGACATCGACCACCACTCCCGGGTAGATCGAGTACTGGCGGGCAATCGTCTGGTAGCCATCGAGGTAGATCACCACGTCGTAGGTGCCCTTCGGCAGCCAGAGGTAGGTCGGGAAGCCGTCGAAGTCGTCGGCCGTGCCGATCATCTGGCCATCGAGGTAGATCTGGGCACGCTCGGGGGAAACGTCGAGGTCGAGAGCACCCATCTGATCTTCGTCGTAGTGCCGGTAGTCATAGGGCCGGCCATAGTAGGGATAGTCGTAGTAGCCACCCCACCACCACGGCCAGTAGTAGTACGGGCCCCAGCCCCAACCCCAGTAGTAGCGGGGGTAGCGGTAGCCGCCGTTCCAGTCCGGGTGGTAGTAGCCGCCACCGCCGGGCCGCCGGTCGACGGGTTGGCGGCCGGCCGTGCTGTCGCCACGGCTGGGCCGGGTGCGAGCGGCGCGGTCGCTTCCGGGGCTGCGACGACTCACCGAGGGGGAGTCCGAGCTCGTCGCCGAGCTCGAGCTGGGGGGCGGCGAGGAATGCTCCATGACGCGGGCGGGCGGCTCGCTGCCGCCACGGCTCACCGCCGTGCGCCGCTCTTCTTGGGCCGCTACCGAGAAGCTCGCCAGCACCAGCGAAAGCGCCAGCAGAGAGCGCCAGGGCAGCGAGCGAGACCTTGTCGGGACGTTCATCACTAGTCTCCTTTTTGTAGCTCCCCGCCGGTCGCCCAACCTCGGTGGAGGCCGCGGATGTAGTGGAACCGCAGGACCTCCTCCCACCATCGGGGGAGCCTGATAGGCCACTTTTGCAAAGCGCGGACCAAGCTCTCGAGCCGCCGCTGGCGGTCCTCGCGCGGTAGCGGCGGCGGGCCGTCCGGGCCGAGCCCGAGAAAGCCGCCCAGCTCCGGGTGCAAGCGGTAGAAGACGACCGCCGAGAAGCCGGCCTTCTCCTGGCGCGCGCCGAAGCGAGCAAGGTCCGTAGGGTGGTCGTGATCGACGACGGCGCGCGCCTCATAGGCCAGGCGCAAGCCGCGGCGGAACAGCCGGTAGCTGGCCTCGATGTCCTCCCAGGCGGCATAGGGGAAGCGCGCGTCGAACGGCTCGGCGCGCAGCATCTCGCGCGAGAGTGAGAGGTTCGAGGTGTAGAAGAAGTTGAACGGCACCACCTCCGGCTGGTCGATCAAGGCATAGCCGAACTGCAGTCCGTACTCGTTGATGTAGCGCAGGAACGGTGTCAGCCGCATGCGACGATGCCAGCCCGTGTAGCCGATCACCGCCTGCTCCGGCCTTGAGCCCAGGCGCTTCCAGACGTTGTGGTGTGCCGCCAGCCATCCGGGCCGCGGGACGGTGTCGTCCCCCAGAAAGGCCACGCGGGGTGCCGCCGCGGCCTCCACGCCGCGGTTGCGGGCCGTCGCCGGCCCCTGGTTGGCCTGGCTCGACACCCGCAACGCCAGCCGCGTGGCGAGGTCGCCGCCGGCGAGCTCCGCCAGGTACTGCGCCGTGCCGTCGCTGGCACCGTCATCGACCACGATGACCTCGAACGGCGGCGCTCCCTCCTGGGCCGCCAGGGCGGCGAGCACCTCGGGGAGCACGTCGAGGCGGTTGAAGGTCGGGATGACGACCGAGATCGCAGGGGTCACAGCGGTCCTTCCGCGGGACAAAGGGCTTCGGGGAGAGAGTTGGTGACTACCCGCCGGGTAGCCGAGGCTAGCTCGCTCAGCTGAAGCCCGCCCCGCAACCCGCGTTGCCACCGCTGCTGCGGGCGGCCATCTTGGTGCCGCCTGCCGCGCTGGCGGCGAACGACGAGAACTGCTTGACGGGAGCGCCGGCGCCGCATTGCGGGCAGCTCACCCCCTCGCCGCCCTCCCCCATCCGCTGCAGCACCTCGAAGCGATGGCCGCAGCTGGTGCACTGGTATTCGTACAGAGGCATCGTTTTCGATCTCCTGGTGATGGCCAGGGGCACCCGTCGGCGGCGCCCCGTCGTTGCAACAAGCCAGCTGCCGTTTCTACTCCCACACGAGCTTGAGGGTCGCCAGCCGCTGGGTGCCGAGGTCCGCCACCCGCACGGCGTGGTTGTTGGTGTCGGCGATCCACAGCCTGCCCGCCCCGAAGGCGAGCCCCTCGGGCTCGTAGAGCCGCGCCTCGGCGAAGCCACCGTCGACCTGCCCTGGTCGGCCGTTGCCGATCAGCGTGCGCACCTCGCCGCTCGCCGGGCTCAGCACCTTGATCTTGTGATTGTAGCTGTCCGCGATGTAGGCCTGCCCGGCCGTGAAAGCGAGCCCCGTGGGGTGCTGCAGGCGCACCTGGGCGCCACGGCCGTCGCGGTCCCCGAACTCGAAGAGGCCCTGCCCGACGAGGGTGAAGACGCGGGGCTCGTCGTCGAAGGAGATCGCTCGAATGGCGCTCGCCTCGGCGTCGGCCACCAGCACGTGCCCCCAGCCCAGAGCGAGATCGCTCGGCTGGTTGAAGCTCGCCCGGGTACGCGGCCCGTCGACCAGCGCCTCGCGGCCGCTGCCGGCGAAGGGTCCCACCTGGCCCGCCGGCAGCAGGGCCCAGATCTGGTGCGAACCGGCCATCGCGATCAACAGCACCTGCTCGTCGAGGGGCAGCAGGGCCCACGGCGAGCGCAGGGCGACCTCCTTGGCTTCGATTCCGCCGGCCGAGAGGTGGCGGGCCTTCGCACCCGTGCCGGCCGCCGTCCGCACGGCGCCGGTCTCGAGGTCGATCGCCCGCACGGCGTGGTTGTCGGTGTCGGCCACGTAGAGCTCGTCCGCCCAGACGGCAAGCCCATGGGGATGGTGGAAAGAAGCCTCGGCGGCCGGGCCGTCGGCCATGCCGGGGCGACCGCTGCCGAAGCAGCGCTCGACACGCGCCGAGCGAGCATCCGCCGCGAGGCGCAGCTCGAGGACGCGGTGGTGGCCGGCGTCGGCGACGAAGAGACGGTCCGGCTCCGCGAAGCAGAGTTTGGCGGGGAAACGTAGCAGGCTCGCCTCCTCGCCGCGGACCCCCGTCAGCTCGACGGGCCGCCGGTCAAGGAGCCCTCGCGCCGCGTAGTCGGCGATCCAGCCGCGGAGCTCGGCGGCCACCTTCTCGGCGTCGATCTCCCCGGCCTCGGAGGCGATCACCCGGCCTTCGGGATCGACCAGCACGAGGGTCGGCCAGGCGCGCACCGAGAAGGCCTGCCAGACGCCGAGATCGGCGTCGTTGGCGACCGGATGCTCGATGCCATGGCGGTAAACCGCCCGCCGCAGGTTCTCGCTCACCCGCTCGGCCGGGAACTTCGCCGAGTGGATGCCGAGGACGACCAGCTCGGCAGGAAACAGCTCGCGGAGCCGGCGCAACTCGCCGACGTTATGGTGGCAGTTGATTCAACAGAAGGTCCAGAACTCGAGCAGCACGAACTTGCCGCGCAGGGCGGCGAGGTGGATGGGGCGGTCGCTGTGGATCCACTCCAGGTGCTCCGGGAGCTCGGGAGCACGGGTCTTGGCGGCGTAGGGGGTCATCGCGATCCTCGGGTCTCAGGCGAGGGCGAGCCTACCCCAGTGCACCTCGGTGGTGTAGTCGAAGCGCACCCGCCCCTCCACCTGCCAGCGGTCGAACAGCTCGCCCAGCGCGGCGAGCATCGGCAGGTGGTTCGGGTGGCCCGGCGGCGGGGTGTAGGAGGAGGAGAGCAAGCGCTCTGCGAGACCTTCGCGAGCGAAGGACTGGTGGTTCGGCAGCTCGGCGCCTCGCCGCGCGCCGGGGCCGAAGAAGGCGTCGAGGGCGGGTGGGTCGATCCGCCGGTGGTCGACTTCGCGGTAGTCCGTCCCGTAGCGCAGCAGGAGCTCTTCGTAGGCGCGCAGGAAGGGCGTGGTGTCGGTGTGGCGGCGGTTCCACAGCAAGACCACCCAGCCTCCGGGCTTGAGGATCCGCCGGCATTCCCGCCGCGTCGCCAGCGGCTCGAACCAGTGGAAGGCCTGGCCGGCCACCACGGCGTCGCAGCTCGCCGCCGCCAGGGTGGTCGTCTCGGCCGTGCCCTCGACGGCCGCGAAGCCCGGGCGATCGCCGAGCAGCTCGGCTGCGGCCGCGCGCATCTCGCGGTTGGGCTCGACGGCCGACACCCGGCAGCCGGCGTCGAGGAAGAGCTGCGACGAGATCCCCGTCCCGGCCCCCAGGTCGGCCACGTGCCAGCCGGGCGCGAGGCCGATCTCGCGGGCCAGGAGCGTGATCACCGCCGGCGGATAACCCGGTCGTGAGCGGACATAGTGGCTGACCCGATCGCTGAACCGCTCGGTGACCTCGGGCATCGGCGGCACCTCCCGCGGCGCAGTCTAGCGGAGCGGCTCGCCGCCCTGTGGCCGATAGCCCACCCGCAGCCACATGCGGCCTTCGCGGCCGGTGATCTCGACCTCGACCTCGTCCGCGCTCGCGACCTCTCCCTGCCCGCTCCAGGTCCGGCGCCAGCGCTGTGTCTCGAGGCCGCGGGCGCCGTCTGGTGCCCGTGACCGGCCCTCGCTCAGCAGCTCCAGCCGGTCCCCGGCCGCTCGTCGCACCTCGACCACCGTCTCGACGCCGCCCTGCCAGCGGAGGCGACCTGCCAGCCGCGGGGCGAGCCGTTCGAGGGTCGCCACCGTCAGATCTACCAACTGCGGTGCCGGCACGGTGTAGCGCCCGCCGGTGCCCAGCCCGCGCGTGGCAGCCGGTGAGCCGTCGCGGAGGATGGGCTGGCCGAGGAGGGCGAGGGCACGCACCAAGGCGTGGTAGACGTGCGGCTCGTAGGAGAAGGGCCTCGTCTCGCCGTGGTTCCAAAACCAGTAGCCAGCGGGCGCAGCGGCGCCCACCGTCTGGGCGCGCTGCCAGCTCTTGAGCAGGGGGTCGAGATCGCCGCTCAGCCAACGCTCGGTGAGGTGGTCCTCGACGCGGCCCACCCGGCCGTCCGCGCCGACCTCGAAGCGAAACCGACCGGCCGGCGGCCCCAGCACGAGGAAGGCGAAGGCACCGTCGAAGCGTGGTGGCCGGCTCTGCGTTGCCGCCCACCGGGCATGCTCCGCCAGGCCCAGCGCGTCGACCTCCTGGCGGGCGGCCTCCACCGCCTCCCAGCTCGGCGCGGCGAGCGCCACCGTCGCCGCCAGCTTGCACTCTCGACCGATGGGCCCGGCGGGGTCGACCCAATAGAGCTTCCAGGCGGGGGCCAGAGGTCGCACGAGGTGGAGCGCCAAGCCGCCACCGGCACGACGCGCGACGGCCATCTCGAGGCGGGCGCTCGCCCGCACGAAGGCGTCGACGGCTGGTGCGTGAAGGCTGCCTTCGAGGTCGAAGGCGAGCTCGTAGGAGTCCGGCGCAGGGAGATGCGGCGTTGCGGCCGGCTCAGCCCTCGCGGTGCCGGCGAGAAGCGCCGCTCCCAGCAGGGCGCTGCGCCCCCACGAAGAAGTGATGCCTGCGCCTCGCCGGGGCAGGTCCAGGCCTCAGTGACCGGCGGCGTGGGCGCCGGCGGCGTACATCTTGTCCCCAGCCTCGATCCGCAGTGTCAGCTTGTTCTGCTTCGGCGGCAGCGGACAGGTGGCGTAGGGCGTGAAGACGCAGGGCGGGTTGTAGGCCTTGTTGAAGTCGAGGACCACCGAACCGTCGGCGCCGGGAGCCGGGATCGAGAGGAATCGGCCGCCGCCGTAGGTCTCGTGACCGTTGGTGCGGTCCCCGAAGACGAGGAAGAGACTGTGGCCCGGCTCCCCCGTGGGCTCGAGCCGGTAGGTGACGCCGTCGCGTTCGAAGACCACGGCTCCCGGGCAAGGAGAATCCGCCACGTCGCCGAGGACGTTCGGGATCTTGATCTGCTTCGGCGGGTCGTAGGGCTCGAGATGCGCCGCGATCCGCCAGGTCGGGTCGATGGGGAAAGACTCGACCCCTTTGAACGCCGCCAGGACGGGGCTCTGCTTGTCCTTGAGCCGGATGCCGACGCGCTCCCCGCGCTCGATGACGTAGAAGCTCAGGCTGCCGAGGGTCACCACCGTCGGCTCGCCGCTCGCGTCGCTCGCCAAGGCGAGCTCACCGACCTCCTTGCCGCCGGAAGTCAGCCCGGCCCCCGGCGCGGCGACCAGGGTGACGGCGCGACCAGCCCGCCGCAGCACCCCGAGCCTCGCCGGCGCCTTGGCCGGAAACACCAGGGCACTCTCCGCTGCCGAGCCGAAGGTGTTGTCCCCCTCCTGGAGCCAGAACAGGCCGGCCAGGGTCAGCCAGCCATCCTCGTCGCGCAGGTCCTGGTCCCGCTCGTGGCGCCAGGAGGCGATCTCGGCCAGGTACTCGGGTTGGTTGGCGGGGGTTTGAGCCACGGCGACCGGCCCGGCAGCCGCGAGGCCGGCGAGCGCGATGACGAGAGCAGCGAGCACGCAAGGACGCTGAGGGCACATGCAGCGACAATAGCACCAGCCAAACGGCCCCGCCGCCGGCCGTCGTGGGCTGCTAGAATCCGCCCCCATTGCCGATCCGCTCGCCCTCGCGGTGGTACCTCGAAACCGCCCTTCGGGCCTCTGGCTGGATCGCCGGGAGATCGCGATGAAACGCCGCCACGAGCTGATCCAAAGCCGCGCCATGGGCCGGCGGATGAACGTCTGGTGCTACGGGCACTGGGGCGCCCCGGTGTTGGTGATCCCGTCGGCGGCGGGCTTCGCCCACGAGTGGGACGCGCAGGGCATGATCGAGGCCCTGCAGCAGCTCGTCGACGGCGCCCGGATCAAGTTCTACTGCCCGGAAAGCAACGTCTCGCAGAGCTGGACGAGCAAGGAAGCCGGACCGCAGGAGAAGGTCCAGCACTACCGCGCCTACGAGTCGTTCATCGTCGAGGAGCTGGTGCCGTGGATCCACCAGGACTGCGGTGGCCAGTTCCGGGTGGCGGCAACCGGCTGCTCCCTCGGCGGCTACTACGCCGCCAACTTCGCGCTCAAGTTCCCGGAGACCTTCCACTACGCGCTCTGCATGAGCGGCCGCTACGACATCACCGAGTTCACGGGCGGTGTGTCGACAAGTGAGATCTACTTCAACAACCCCCTCGCCTTCGTCCCCAACCTGCAGGGCGACCATCTCGAGAGGGTGCGCCGCAACACCCACCTCGCCATGGTCTGTGGCCGCGGACCGTGGGAAGAAGGCTGTATCGAGGAGACGATCGCCCTCTGCGACGTGCTGGCCGCCAAGGGCATCAGCCACGAGCGCGACATCTGGGGCCACGACGTCTCCCACAACTGGGTGTGGTGGAAGCGGCAGGCCTACTACCACCTGGCGAAGACCTTCGGCACCCCGTAGCCGCGGCCGCCCGGCCGGCGGGCCTCAGCCCGCCAGCACGGTGGCGAAGACCAGCGGCGCGACGATGGTGGCGTCCGACTCGATGATGAACTTGGGGGACTCCGGCGCCAGCTTGCCCCAGGTGATCTTCTCGTTCGGCACCGCTCCCGAGTAGGAACCGTAAGAAGTCGTCGAGTCGCTGATCTGGCAGAAGTAACTCCACAGCTTGACCGGCTTCTCGAGGTCCTGGGCGATCAACGGTACGACGCAGATCGGGAAGTCGCCGGCGATGCCACCGCCGATCTGGAAGAAGCCGATCTCGCGGTCGCGGGTCGTCTCCAGGTACCAGTCGATCAGTCGGTCCATGTAGTAGAGCCCACCCTTTACGGTGTCGAGGCCCATCTCGCCCCGCTTGGTGGCGGCGACGAACATGTTGCCCATCGTCGAGTCTTCCCAGCCGGGCACGAAGAGGGGCAAGTCACGCTTGGCGGCCTCCACCAGCCAGGAGTGGGCAGGGTCGATCTGGTAGGCGTGGGCGAGGTCGCCCTGGCGCAGGATGCGGTAGAAGTACTCGTGGGGCAGGTAGCGCTCACCGGCCGCGTGCGCCTCGCCCCAGTGGCGCAGGATGGTCGACTCCACCCGCCGCATCGCCTCTTCTTCCGGGATGCAGGTATCGGTCACCCGGTTCATCCCCTGCTCGGCGAGCTCCCATTCCTGCTCGGCGGTGAGCGCCCGCCAGTTGGGGATGCGCTTGTAGTGGTCGTGGGCGACGAGGTTGAAGAGGTCCTCTTCGAGGTTGGCGCCGGTGCAGACGATGCCGTGCACCTTTTCTTGGCGGATCATCTCGGCCAGGAGGATGCCCAGCTCGGCGGTGCTCATCGCCCCGGCGAGGGTGACCACCATGCGGTTGCCGCGCGCCAGCTGGTCGATCCAGGCCTCGGCGGCCTCGATCACCGTGGCGGCGTTGAAATGGCGGTAGTGCAGGCGCAGGAACTGCGCGATCGTCTTGTAGTCGGGAGTGTTCTCTTCGCTCATCGGGCCCTCCATCCAGGCGGCAAAGCGCGACTCTACCAGCCCGCGGCGCCGCCTCGGGCGTAGCTGCCGGGGCTCAGACGGTAGCCGGGGCCTTAACCCGCACCACCACGAAGGTAATGTCGTCGGCCGGCGCGGCATCGCCCTTGAAACTCCACAGCGCCTGCAGCAGGCCGTCGCGGATGGCCTGCGAGCTCGCCCGTCCACCGACCTCCTCGAGCGCCGCGGCCAGGCGGGCAAAGCCGAAGGCCTCCCCAGCGGCATCGGTGGTCTCGTAGAGCCCATCCGAGAGGAGCAGCAGCACGTCACCGGGAACCAGCACGAGCGAACGCCGGGCGGGCGCCGCCGGCAGGTTCACGCCGAGCGGCAGCGAGTCCACCGTGACCTCTTCGGCACGGCCGCTCGCGGCGCGCCGCAACAGGCCCGGTGGGTGCCCGGCGCTCACCACCTCGGCCGAACCGTCGCGGGCGTCGAAGGTCACCGCCGCCAGGGTCACCAGCGTGCGGCGGCGGCTGGTTCGCTGCACCATGCGATGCAGGCGCTCGAGCCAGATCCCCGCGTCGTCGTGCTCGTCGGCCAGCAGGGTGAGGCTGCTGCGCACACCGGCCAGCAGCAGTCCGCTCGCCATGCCGTGCCCCGCCACGTCCCCCACCACCACCGTCCAGCGGCCGTCGGCGAGGTCGAAGTAGTCGTAGTAATCGCCGCCCACCTCAGTCGCCGGCAAGGACAAGCTGCAGACGTCCAGCCAGGCCGGTGCCGGGCAGTCTCCCGGCAGCATGGCGAGCTGCATCTCGCGGGCGTAGTCGAGCTCCCGGCGCATGCGCAGCTGCTCGCGCACCAGCTCCTGGCTCTCGCTGAAGCGGCCGAGGATCTCCCGCCGTGCTCGCCGGGTGGCGAGGAGGCCGACGCCGAGACCGAAGCCGCTGCTGAGCAGCAGCGCGACGCGGGGCGGCGGCTCGTCCTGCGCGGCTGGCCCAGGGCCGGCGCCGTAAGCCGGGCTCAGGATGACGGCCAAGGCGAGCGCCCCGTGCAGGGCGATGCGCTCGCTCGCCTGGAACCGGAAGGCGATGAGCAGAAGGCTCTGGACGATCGTGATGGGGACGAGGGCCGTAGAGCCGTAGCCACCGGCGCCGAGGAGCACGAAGTGGCTGGCCAGGAAGGTGAGGACGGCCGCCCTGGGCCGCTCCCGCAGGGCCTGCACCATGGGAGCGAGCGGGCCGCCCGGCGCCGCAGCCGCCTCGTCGGCGCGAGGGCAGCGCCGCGCCGCCAGGAAGGCCGTCAGATGGAGCCCCACGAGAAGCGCCAAGGACACCAGCTGCAACCATCCGACGCGCTGCCGCTCGAAGAGCGGGATCAGGGCCAGGAAGAGGAAGGCGAGGGGCAGCCCGCGCAGGAGCCGCAGGTTGCGCTCGTCGAAACGGCTCGCCACCGCCTGCGCGGGGGACAGCGTCGCGAGCTCCTCGACGGTGAAGCTCCTCACTCGCCGAGGGCCTCTCCGAGGCAGATGCCCAGCTCGCGCGCCGACTCGATCATGTCGCAGTCGAGCGGCACGTTCTTCATCCGGCGGATCGCCCGCGACAGCGGCACGGCGCGCACCGTCGGCGGGTCGAGGGCCACCATCACGTTGAACTTGTGGGCCGCCACCAGGCGCACGGCGGCAGCCCCGAAGCGCAGGGCGAGCAGACGGTCATAGGCCGTCGGCCGGCCGCCCCGCTGCAGGTGGCCGAGCACGACCGACCGCGTCTCCTTGCCCGTGGCGGCGGTGATCTCCGCCGCCACCAGCTCGCCGATCCCACCCAACCGGACCTCGCGCCCCGCCTCCTTGGGGCCGAGCACGTGCAGCTCACCGCCCGCTGGCCGCGCCCCCTCGGCGGCGACCACGATCGAGAAGTGGCGGCCTCGCGCCTCGCGGTCCTGGATCTTGCGGGCGATGGCCTCGAGCGAGTACTCGATCTCGGGGATGAGGATCACGTCGGCGCCGCCGGCGAGGCCCGAGGCGAGGGCGATCCAGCCGGCGTAGCGGCCCATCACCTCGACGACGAAGACCCGTTCGTGGGCCTCGGCCGTCGAGTGCAGGCGATCGATCGCCTCGGTCGCCACCGAGACCGCCGTCTCGAAGCCGAAGGTGACGTCGGTCTCTTCGAGGTCGTTGTCGATCGTCTTGGGCACGCCGACCACCGGTACGCCCTTCTCGGCCAGGCCGTGGGCGATGCGCATCGAGCCGTCGCCGCCGATGGTGATCAGGGCGTCGAAGCCCAGGCGGTGGAAGTTCTCCACCACCTCGGCGGAGCGGTCGACCGTGGTCACCTCGCCGTCGGGGAGCTTGACCGGCATCTCGAAGGGGTTGCCCTTGTTGCTGGTGCCGAGGATGGTGCCACCGAGGTGGGCGATGCCGCGCACCGACTCGCGGGTGAGGGGGATCAGCTGGCTGGTGTCGAGCAGGCCGAGGTATCCCTTGCGGATGCCCATCACTTCCCAGCCGCGGGCGAGAGCGGCGAGGACCACGGCGCGGATCACGCCGTTGAGGCCGGGAGCGTCGCCGCCCCCGGTGTTGATCGCGATGCGTCGAATCTTGCTCTTCATGACCGGGATCCTACCGCCGATACGCAGGGCGGCCCGCGAGGTTGAGGAGGTGAGGGTGTCACCCGCAACCGCCGCCACTACCGCAACGCCAAGCTCCCCCTCTTGACCGCCGAGGAGTGCGTGCAGCTCTACCGGGAGGGAAGGGCTTAGGGGCGACGAGCCGCCCGCGCAGTTCTCGGCAGGCTTCTGGCCGTCCGCCCCTGGGACGCCGGCGTGCCGGCAGCGAACAGGCTTGGGCAGAAAAGCCGCAAATCCGCTCCTGGCAGGCGCTGCGGAGCTGGTACGCCGGTTGCTCCACGAACGCGGCCGAGGAGCTACCCGATGATCGATCTCGTCTCCGAGCTACGCCTCGCCGCCTGCAGCCTCGCCCGCCGGCCGGGCCTCAGCCTCGCCGCCGCGCTGACCCTCGCCCTCGGCCTCGGTGCGAACTTCACCCTCTTCGCCCTCGTCGGCGGGGTGCTGCTGCGGCCGCTGCCGCTGCCCGAGCCCGAGCGGCTGGTTCGCCTCTTCCAGGCCTATCCGCAGCGCAGCGAACAGTTCGGGGCCGCCTCACGGTTGGACGCCGAGGACTGGGCCAAGGCGCCGGGCGTTCAGAGCCTCGGCCTCTACAGCACCTTCCCGCAGAGCCTGATCCTGGCGACCGGGGCCGAGCCGCGGGGCGCGACCACGGCCTACGTCTCGGGGAGCTTCTTCCCCACCCTGGGGATCAAGCCCGAGCGCGGCCGCATCCTCACGCCCGCCGACGAGGCGGGGGACGCCCTCACCATCGTGGTGAGCCACGGCTTCTGGGAGCGCGAGCTGGGGGCCGACCCGGCGGCCGTCGGGCGCTCGCTCACCCTCTCCGGCAAACCCTTCGTCGTCGCCGGGGTGCTCCCCGCCTCGTTCCGCTTTCCCAACCGCGAGGTCGAGGTCTGGGCCCCCCTGGCGCTGATCCCTCCCGACGACATTCCCCGCCTGCGGTTTGTGCGCTGGCTGTCAGTCGTCGCGCGGCTGGCCCCTGGGGCGACGGTCGCGGACGTCCAGCAGCAGACCTCGGCGATCGCCGCCCGGCTGCGGGAGGACTACCCAGAAGGCCGCGCCGAGGCCGAGGCGGTGCACGCGGTACCGCTGCGCGAGCAGCTGGTGGGCGAGGTCCGCCCCGTCCTCATCGCCCTGCTGGCCGCCGTCGTCCTGGTGCTGCTCGTCGCCTGCGCCAACGTCGCCAACCTGCTCCTCGCTCGCGGCCTCAGCCGCCGGCGCAGCCTCGCCGTGCAGTCGGCCCTCGGCGGCAGCCGCGGCCGGTTGGCCCGCTCGCTCCTGCTTGAGAGCCTGCTGATCGGTCTCGGTGGCGGCGTCCTCGGCTTGCTCGCCGCCGCCTGGGGCGTCGACGGCCTGCACCTGCTGCCCGACAGCGTGCTGCCCCGCTCTGCCGAGGTGCAGATCGACGCCAGCGTGCTCGGCTTCGCCGTCGTCGCGAGCCTGGCGACCGGCGTCCTCCTCGGGCTGGCCCCCGCCCTGCGCCTGACCCGGCCGCGCGAGCTCGCCGGCTTGCCAGGCGAAGGCTCGCTTCTCGGCGGCGCCCGCGCCCAGAAGGGCCTGCGGCGGACGTTGGTGGTCGCCGAGGTCGCCCTCACCCTGGCCCTGCTGGTGGGCTCCGGGCTCCTCCTCAAGAGCCTCTGGCGGCTGATCTCCGTCGACCCGGGCTTCTCCCCTCACCACATCCTCGCCGTCTCGCTGACCGCCCCGACCTACCGCTACCCGGAGAGCGGCGAGATCGCCAGCCACTACAGTGCCCTCCTCGGCCGGCTCGCCAGCGTGCCGGCCGTGGAGTCTGTGGGCTCGATCAAACAGCTCACCCTGCGCGAGGACGGCGAACGGATGGGCTTCACGCTCCAGCCGCCCAGCGCCGGCGGGACCGAGGCGATCAACGCCAGGCTGCTGCAGGTGAGCCCCGATCTCTTTGCCACCTTGGGAGTGCCCCTCCTCGCCGGCCGCCAGCTGGCAGCCAGCGACGACGGGCGGTCCGTGCCCGTGGTGCTGGTCAACGAGGCCCTCGCTCGCCGCCATTTCGCAGGCCTCTCCGCCGTGGGCCAGCGGCTCTACCTGGGCGAGCGCTCGGCAGAGGTGGTGGGCGTGGTCGGCGACATCCGTCACAGCGGCCTCGCCGAGGAAGCACCCGCGATGGTCTACATCCCGCAGGCGCAGAACCAGCGGCGCATCTTCACCTTCGTGCTGCGCACCGCCGGCGAACCGCTCTCGCTGGCGAGCGCCGTCCGCCAGGCGATCCACGAGGTGGACCCGCAGCAGCCGATCACTCGTATCGAAAGCCTCGAAGGCGTGATCGCCGACACCGTGTCGTCCCGCCGCCTGTTCGGTACTCTCTTCGCCGCCTTCGCCCTCCTCGCCACCGTGCTGGCGGCGGTGGGCGTCTACGCGATGGTGGCTTTCGGGGTGGTGCAACGCACGCGGGAGATCGGCCTGCGGATGGCGATCGGCGCGCGGCGCCGGCTCGTCTTGGCGCAGCTGCTGCGGGAAGGTCTGGGGCCGGTCACGCTCGGCTGCGTCCTGGGGCTCGGGCTCGCCCTCCTTGCCGGGCGCTGGCTCCAGGGCCTGCTTTTCGAGGTCAGCCCGCTCGACCCGGCGGTGCTCGCCGTGGTCCCGCTGCTCCTGTTTGCCGTCGCCCTCGTCGCCTGCTGGTTCCCGGCCCGCCGTGCCGCCGCGCTCGATCCAGTCGTGGCGCTGCGGCACGAGGGGTGAGGAGGCGCGTCTAGTCGGCGACCA
>WBZL01000295.1_pt1 | contig 55041 bp, 42 predicted proteins | sample 5204291 | NCBI WGS metagenome assembly WBZL01 (sample SAMN12344345, study PRJNA552823) | activated sludge metagenome | biome: Activated sludge suspended growth; feature: Nitrification reactor; material: Wastewater; isolation source: activated sludge from nitrification reactor of wastewater... | reverse complement strand
GGCGTAGCAACTGCTGTCGAGGGGGAAGAAGGGTGGGCTTGCCAGCAGGCTGGGAAAATAGGCGGTGGGGGCTTGCAGCACCAGCCGCACGGTCAATGGGTCAAGCACCTGCACCGCGTCCTCATCGGCAAAACCGTCGTCGTTGCTGTCTTTGAGGAAGGCGTTGACAAGGAAGCTGCCCAGTCGGGAGGAGCGGGCAATGCTCCATTTGACATCATCGGCGGTGAGCGAACGGCCGTTACTAAACGCCACATCCGGCCGCAGGGCAAAGGTGTAGGTCAGCTTGTCGTCGCTAATTTGCGGCGGCCCGGTAATCAGGTTTGGCACCGGCCCCGTCGCCTCCAGCCGGTAGAGGCCGCTCATGACGTTGTTCATCACCTCCCAGCGCAGCAAATCGGGGTTGCCGGCCGGGTCCATATCGGCCAATTCCCCCAGTACCCCCAGCACCAGCATGGAGGCGGTGGTGCCAACGCGGGATTCACCGGGGTCAAACGGGTCGGTGGGGAGAAAAGCGGTTTGACCAAGCTGCTGCAAGGTACGGTTGTCATTGGCCTGGGCAATGGCGGCATTGAGCCGCGCCAGGAGGGGCTGGTTGGCAGCGGCGACGGCTAATCCATATGCTTTGGAACTGAGCCAGGCAGAACGGCCGTTTCCCCCCACAATCTTGATCTGCTCCGGGAACTGCCCGGCAAAATAGTCGGCCGCATAGCTGTCAATCAGCGCCGCGTCCAGCTCCTCGGCCACCAGTGCCGTCAACACAGCCACGCTTTTGTCAAACGTAACCAACTGGTCGGGCGATAGTCCCAGCAGTTCCAGGGCCGTTTGCTCGCCGCTGCTGTCCCCCACCACGCCAATTTTCATACTGCTCGTCAGGTCGGCTGCACTTTGTAGGGCGGTGTCGTCGGCCAGCACCACCAGCATTTGGCCTAACTCCAGGTAGGGGGCGGTGTAGGCAATGCCTTCGGGCGGGGCGGCGGGAATGGGAATGGGAACCATGACGGCATCAATGTCGCCACCGGGCTGGGCGGCCATGAGTTCTAGCACCCCTTCGTAGGGGGTAACGACAAATTCATATTCAAAGCCATCGAGTCGGGCCAGAGCATCCACGACGGTGTTGTTGTAGCCGGTGACGTTGCCAAAGGGGTCGAATTGGGTGAAGGGTGGGTTGGGGGCATCGGTGGCGATGACAATGAAGTTGCTGTCATCGAGGGGGCGGCTGGGTTCGGTGGGCTGAACGGCCGTTTCCGGGGTGGCAACAACGGCCGTTTCTTCCGGCTCGGTTGGGGTGTTGGAGCAGCTTGCAAAAACGGCCGTTAGCAAGACGGCCGACCATATCCAAAAGCAAAATCGTCTCATGCAGTGGAGTATAACAAGCTGTGAAAGGGGGGCAAAATTGGATCGGCGGCACTCATTTTAGCAGGGGAGCGGGGGAAGAAGCAGGGGAGCAGGGGGGCGGGGGAGCAAAGGAGAATTTTCTCCCCTGCCCCTCTGCTCCCCTGCCTCTTAAAGATTCACCAGCGTCCCCAGCCCGTGGGCGATGGCATTCTCCAGGGCAATGCGGCCGGAGATAGCATCCTGCACGGCCACGCCCACCGATTTGAAGAAGGTGATTTGGTTGCGGCTGGTGCGCCCCAGCTTGACACCGCTGACAATTTCGCCCAGCTCGGCGTGGATGTGGCTTTCGGCAATGTCGCCCGCGTTGAGCGGAATGACGAGATCGCCCGCTTCTTCCCACATCGCCTCGCGGGAATCCACCACCACCAGCGACCGCTGCACGGTGGCAAGGTCAATTTCCTGCATGGTGGTGCGGAAGGAGCCAACGCCGTTGACGTGGGTACCGGGTTTAAGGGCGCGGCCGTCAAAAACGGGGGTGTAGGAGGAGGTGGCGGCGCAAATGATGTCGGCGTTGGCAACGGCCGTTTCTGCACTATCCACCACCACCACATTGGCCGGAATGGGGCCACGCCCGGCGGCGGCGGCGGCAAATGCTTCGGCATGGTCACGGTTGGGGCTGTAGACAGAAACGGCCGTTATTTGCCGCACCGTACACACCGCCTCAAGCTGCGTCCGCGCCTGCACCCCGCTGCCAATAATCGCCACCGACGACGCATCCGGGTTTGCCAGCAAATCGGTGGCCGCCCCCGACACCGCCCCGGTGCGAATGGCCGTCAATGAACCGCCGTCCATCAGGGCACGTGGCACCCCCGTTGTTTCATCCAGCACCAGGACAACGCCGTTGATAACGGGTAATCCCTTGGTTGGGTTGTGGGGAAAAACCGACACGACCTTAACGGCCAAGTCACCGCTTTGGTGCAGCAGGGCGGGCATAAACAGCGACACGCCATCGTGCTGCGGCACGCCCACATGCACCCGCACCGGCACCGTTACCTGCCCGGCTGAAAGCTGGGCAAAGGCCATTTTCATCCCTTCAATCGCTGCCGCCATCGGCAACGCCTGCACCACCTCGGCGGCTGACAAAATTCGTAGTTCCATCTGTCCTGTCCTGAAAGATAGGACGCAGATTGTCCTGATCCTAATCAGGCAAATCAGGTAAATCTGCGTCCCATTTCCTAATCAATCCTGACGCAATTCGTTAAACAACGCCATCAACGTATCGGTGCTGTGGCCGCTGAGGGGGGTGCCGTGGCCGCAGGCAAAGGTGGCGGGGGCCAGCTCCAGCAGTTGGATGGCAGAGCGTTTGGCGGCGGTCATGTCGGCACTGATGGCGGGTGGAGTCGCGGCTAACCCATTGCGGGTGTTGAGCGCATCCCCGGCAAACAGCACGCCGCTGACGGGGGCAAAGTAGGAAATGTGGTCGAGGGTGTGGCCGGGGGTGGCAAGCACCTGGATGCCGCCCAAAAACGGGAGCGTCTGCCCGTGTTCCACAATTTCGATACAGTCGGCGGGGATTTTGCCGTAGCGCATGAAGGTGTCTATGATGATCTGGGCGAACCAGGGCATGTGTTTGGGCGAACGGCCGTTTGGCAGCAAAACGGCCGTTTCCTTCCCCGCATACACCTTCGCCCCCGTTGCCTGCTGAATCGCCGCCAGGCTGCCCACGTGGTCAACATCAGCGTGGGTCACCAAAATGCGCGTCAAATCAGTGGGCCGGTAGCCCAAGGCCGCAATTTGCTCCCACACCAGCTTTTCCCGACGCGGCATTCCCGCGTCCACCAGCAGCAGCCCACCCTCGTCTATCGCCAGATAGAAGTTGCTGCTGCCGCCGTTGAGCCAGTAGATGTGGGGTTGAATTTCCAAAAGCTGCTCCAGTGGTGAGTGTAGGGCGTGGGGAGTAGGGTGTAGGGTGTTGTACGCCCCACGCCCCACGCCCTACGCTCTTACATCCCACGCCTCACGCCTCTTGCACCACCAACGGGTTCCCCTCAGCGTCCAGCAAATGCGCCGCTTTTTTGTCAAACGCCTGCCGAATGGCTTCGTAGTCGGCGGCGGAAAGGGGGGCGAGCTTGCCTTTTTGTTTCCGCAAAAACCCTTTGAGCTTGCTGTGGTGAACGGCCGGAATATTCGAACCATCCAGCTCCAGCTCTTCCATGTTTTTGGTCGTGAAGACGATCATGGGGGCAATGGGGACTTCTGCAACCGAGGGGGCGTGTTTGTTGATGTAGGCGGCGACGGCCGAAACCATGTTTTCGACCTCTTTGGTGGGGTTGCCCAATGCTTCCTGGGCAAAAAAGCGGCTCAGGCCAATCCCTTTTTGCGACCATTTGTCGCCGTGTACGCTGATTTGGCCGCGCTGGAATTTGGCGTTGAAGACGACGATGCCGTTTTGGGTGAGCAGGACGTGGGGGGCAGGGAGGAGATAGTGATATAAACGGCCGTTACGCGCAAACTTCCCCACCGACTTGTCCAACACCTCATCCGCCCGTGGCTCCCGCACATACCGGTTTGCCAAAAACAGCCCAATTTGCGAAAACAGCCACCCCACCGTCAGCAGCACCAACTGATACAGCAGCACCTGATCCAGCGTCAGCGGCAAGCTGTCTTCATTAAACCAACTGAGCGTCACCAAAATAAACCCGCCGACCAGAGCCAGCATCCCAAACAGGCTCGTATAGCGTCCAATCGCTCGTAACCGCGCAATCCGCTTATCGTCGCGCAAAATAATCACTTCCTAAACTCCTCTGATAGAAAATGGGACGCAGATTGACCTGATTTACCTGATCCAGAATCAGGAAGATCAGGTCAATCTGCGTCCTATTCTTTTTGTTCATATTTCCGCAGCACCAGACACGCATTCTGGCCGCCCAGCCCAAACGAATTGCTGAGGGTGGTGCGGACGTTAGCGGCGCGGGGGGCGTTTGGCACATAGTCCAGGTCGCATTCCGGGTCTGGCTCGTCGTAGTTCCAGGTGGGGGCGATCAAATTATGGAGCATCGTGCAGATGGAAAAAATGCCCTCAATGGCCCCTGTGCCGCCCATGGCGTGACCCAGCACCGATTTGTTGCTGCTAACCGGCAGCTCATATGCCCGCTCACCAAACAGCCGTTTGATTGCCAGCGTTTCGGTGTAGTCGTTGAGCGGCGTGGAGGTGCCGTGGGCGTTGATGTAGTCAATTTCATCCGTTGACACATTGGCATCAGCCAAAGCCCAGCGCATGGCGCGAATCGCACCCGCCGCTTCGGGGTCTGGCACAGCAACGTGGAAAGCGTCGGAGGCGTTGGCGTGGCCTAGTACCTCGGCATAAATCCGCGCCCCGCGTTCAATGGCCTGATCCAGCCGCTCCAAAACGACAATGCCTGCCCCTTCGCTCAGCACAAAGCCGTCACGATTTTTGTCAAAGGGGCGGCTGGCTTTTTCCGGGCTATCGTTGTGGGTGAGGCACAAGGCACGCATGGCAGCAAAACCGGCAATGGCAGCTTCGTGGATCAATCCTTCGGTTCCCCCGGCAATCATCAAATCGGCACGTCCGTTGCGAATAAATTCGATGGCTTCGCCGATGGCCTGGGTGCTGGTGGCACAGGCGGCAGCAATGGTGCTGATTGGCCCCAGGGCGCGGGCCAGCAGGCTGACGTGGTGGCTTGCCATGTTGGGCAGGAAGCCGGTCATGGCAAAGGGGCTGACGCGGCCAAATCCTTTGGTGCGTAGTTTTGTGAGGTTTTCGTCGGCATAATCAAAGCCGCCCGCGCCGGTGCCGACCAGCACGCCCGCCCGTTCGCCGTGGGGCAATGGTTCGGGCAAACCAGCGTCAGCCAGAGCCATGCGGGCGGCGGCAATGGCAAATTGGGAGGAGCGGGAGATGCGCCGCGCCTCTTTGAAATCCATGTAGTCACCGGGGGCGAAATCCTTGACTTCGCCAGCGATGTGGACGGGCAGGTCGCTGCTGTCAAACTGGGTGATGGGGCCGATGCCAGAACGGCCGTTAATCAAACTATCCCAGCTTGCCTGCACCGAATGCCCCAGCGGGCTGATCATTCCCATGCCGGTGACAACAACCCGTGGCCGTCCCCGTGCGTCCAGAAATGCCTCCATGCTTCTCCTGTCTCAGTAATCAGTAAACGGTTATCAGTAATCAGTAGAACACGACGATTGGGTTCTGGTTACTCATGGCCGCTGCTATTCTCGGTTAGGCCGCTGGCGATGGCGGCGACGACGTTGGCTTTGACGAGGGCATGGGCTTGATAAACGGCCGTTTGAATTGCCCGCGCATTAGACCGTCCATGCCCAATAATCACCGCCCCGTTCACCCCCAGCAGCGGAATCCCGCCAATTTCATCCGGGTTCATCCGCTGCCGCACCTGGCGAAAAGCAGGTCGCGCCAGCAAGCCACCCAAAATCGTCAGCGGGTTTTTCATCATCGCCTCACGCAACATATCGGAAATGCCGCTGGCAATCGCCTCCGACGTTTTCATGATGATGTTGCCCGTAAAGCCATCCACCACCCCCACATCCACATCGCCACGAATAAATTCCTTCGGCTCGATATTGCCCACGTAGTTGAGGTGGCTGTTTTGCAGCAGCGGAATCGTCTCTTGAATCAGACTGGTACCCTTGCCCGCCTCTTCGCCGTTGGAAATCAGCGCCACACGCGGATTTTCGATCCCCTTGATTTTTTGCATAAACAGGCTGCCCATCACGCCAAACTGGTAGAGGTATTCCGGCTTGTTGTCGGCATTGGCTCCAGCATCAACGAGCATGGGGGTGGCATCGGCGGTGGGGAATAGCAGCCCCAGGGCCGGCCGCAGCACGCCGGGAATGCGCTTGAGGCTGTGGAGGGTGGCAACGGCCAGCACGGCTCCGGTGTTTCCGGCCGTCACAAAGGCATCGGCTTGCCCGTCGCGCACCAGATTTAGCCCAATGTGGATGGAGGATTGCCGCTTTTCGCGCATGGCCTGGGCGGGTTTATCTTCCATGGTGATGGCCTGCGGGGCGTGGACGATTTCGATATTGCCGGGGAGGGGAGAGTGTTTGTCTAGCTCGGCACGAACGGCCGTTTCCTCTCCCACCAACACAATGACATCCTCTGACAGCTCCTGCGCCGCCAGCACCGCCCCCGCCACATCCGGCTCAGGGTGATTATCGCTTCCCATTGCATCAACAACTATTTTCATAAGGAAGCGATTCTAACGAGGGGAGAGGTTTCAAGCAACCCCGCAAGCGACCCAAAATGGGTGAAGTTTTGGCAAGATGAGCCTTAGATGATAAAGTTTAGTCTTCAAGCCAATCAAATTTTGATCTGATGTTTGTTTACCCCTCCTGGCCAGTCCCAGGTTATTGAAGGCTTGTCAGGTGACGACTGGATACCTGTCATTCAGCAAAAGGAGAGAGAAGCATGAATTATTTTTCCCAACGTTGGTTGCTCAACGTCGTTTTGGCGTTGCTGCTGGCCGTCCTCGTGGCTTGCGGGGGCGCGGCAGAAGAAGTTGTGGGGGAAGACCCGGTGGCTGAAGAGCCAGCGGCTGAGACCACCGCCGAAGAGCCGGCTGCAGAAGAGCAGGCCGTTGAGGAACCCGTGGAAGAAACGGCCGTTGAGCCAGCAGGTGATCCCATCAAAATTGGGGCCCTGGCTCCCCTATCCGCACCCGGCGCAGTGGTGGGTGGCGAAGCAATGCGCGATGCCATGAACATTGCCGTCGAGGAAATCAATGCCGCCGGTGGGCTGCTTGGCCGCCCGGTTGAGCTGATTGTCGTAGATAGCGAAGGGTTGCCCGAACGGGGAACGGCCGTTATGGAAAAATTGATCAACCAGGACGGCGTTGTTGCCGTCGGTGGTGGTTATCACAGCTCCGTTGGCGTGGCCGCCAAAGAAGTGGCCCACGACAATGGTATTCCCGTTGTGTTTGCTGAAACGTGGAACGACACCATCACCAGCGACATGCAGGCCGAAATCTTCCGTATCGCCCCGCTGAACTCGGAAGTATCGGCCGTTGATGTGAAGTTCATTTCCAGCATCCCCGGCATCCAAAAGGTGGTCATCGTCACCGAAAACACCGACTACGGCATCCCTGCCGCCGAAAACACCACCGCCGGGCTGGATGAGCTAGGCATTGAAGCCGTGACCTTTGGCGTAGACATCGGCAACCAGGATTTTGCCGGGATCGTTGAGCGCGTTCGCGCCGAAAGCCCCGACATGATCGTGGTTTACAACACCGGTGAAGCCGCCTACAACTTCCAGCAGCAAGCTGCTGACGCCGGCATCGGGCCGCAAGATTTGCCGATGATGTGTAACCAGGTATCGCTGGAGAGCGAAGCGTTCTGGACCAACGTCCCCGATGGCAACTACTGCCTTATGCGGCGTGTCGGTTTGCCGGAGGTTCTTTACAACGACGTTGCCAAAGCCTTTGTTGCCAAATACGCTGAACGTACTGGCAAGCAGGCGGCTGAATCGTATGCGCTGGAAGCCTATGACTCGATTATGATTATCGCCCAGGCCATTACCGAAGCGGATTCAACCGACGCGGCAGCAATTATTGCAGCGTTGGAAAATATCACTCACGAAGGGACGCTTGGCACGATTACCTTCCCGGTCAACAGCGGTAATCCGCCGGAGGCGGCCGGTAAAGATGCCAAATGGTGGCATCAATTCCCCGACCCGGCAATTACGATTGTGCAATACCAAGAACCAGGGGCTGACTCCAACGCTTCCCCGGTTGTCTTCCCCGACCTGTACAAAACCGCCAACGTGATCCTTCGCGGTGAAGAGGTGGAAATTAACAGCGGCGATACGGTCACAGTGAACCAACCCGCCGCACCCGCCTCTGATTTTGTCTGTGACGGCCCGATCAAGATTGGTGCGCTGGCTCCGCTGTCGGCTCCCGGCGCGGTTGTAGGTGGCGAAGCGATGCGCGATGCCATGAACATTGCCGCTGAGGAACTCAACGAACGGGGTGGCATTTTGGGCTGCGAGGTTGAGCTGATTGTGGTGGATAGTGAGGGGTTGCCAGAGCGCGGAACGGCCGTTATGGAAAAACTCATCAACCAGGATAACGTCGTCGCCATCGGTGGCGGCTATCACAGCTCCGTTGGCGTGGCCGCCAAAGAAGTGGCCCACGATAACGGCATTCCGGTTGTGTTTGCCGAAACGTGGAACGACACCATTACCAGCGACATGCAGGCCGAAATCTTCCGCATCGCCCCGCTAAACTCTGAAGTATCGGCCGTTGATGTCAACTTCATCTCCAGTCTTCCCGGCATCCAAAAGGTGGTCATCGTCACCGAAAACACCGACTATGGCATCCCCGCCGCCGAAAACACCACCGCCGGGCTGGACGAATATGGCATTGAGGCTGTCACCTTTGGCGTAGACATCGGCAACCAGGATTTTGCTGGCATCGTTGAGCGCGTTCGTGCCGAGAACCCCGACATGATTGTGGTTTACAACACCGGCGAAGCCGCCTACAACTTCCAGCAGCAAGCGGCCGACGCTGGCATCGGGTCGCAAGATTTGCCGACAATGTGTAACCAGGTGTCGCTGGAAAGCGAAGCATTCTGGACTAACGTCCCCGACGGCAACTATTGCTTTGTCCGTCGCGTTGGCCTGCCGGAAATTCTCTACAACGATGTTGCCAAGGCATTTGTCGCCAAATATGCCGAGCGCACCGGCAAGAGCGTGGCCGAATCGTATGCGTTGGAAGCGTATGACTCGATCATGATCATTGCCCAGGCGATTGAGGAAGCTGGGACAACCGACCCGGCGGCGATTATTGCGGCGTTGGAAAACATCACCCATGAAGGGACGCTTGGTACGATTACCTTCCCGGTGAACAGCAGCAACATGCCGGAAGCGGCGGGCTTGGAGCCAAAATGGTGGCACCAGTTCCCCGACCCGGCGATCACGATTGTCCAGTATCAGGAACCAGGCCAGGATTCCAAGGATGCGGCTGTGGTGTTCCCTGAGATTTACAAGACGGCTGAGCCTGTTTTGGTAAATCAATAGTTTAGAGAGGTGAGAGAGGGGAAAAACGGCCGTTTTCCCCCTCTCGCCTTCCCGTTTTACCAACCAACCTCCCACACAGAGAATCGCATATGGAACACAGCTCAATCTTTTGGACAACCGTTCTCTGGGTTGTTGTTTGGGGTGCAATCGGCGGCGTGGTCACACCCCGCATTTACCTGCGGCGCGACCTCGACATTTCGCAAGCCAGCCTGGTTGGAGCCGCCCTCGGCGCGGCCACCGGTCCCATCGGCCTCCTCCCGCTTTGGTATTTCACCCCGGCACTAACCCCCCGCTGGGCTATCATCCCCAGCATTGTTATCATTGGCATTATCGTTGTCGCCTTCGCCCGCGCCGATCCCGAGAACCTGTGCGTCACCAGCGGCAGCTTTGTCGCCTCACAGCTCACCAATGGCATCGTCATCGGCATCATTTATGGCCTCATGGCTCTCGGTCTCACCCTCATCTTCTCCATCCTTGGCGTTGTCAGCTTTGCCCACGGCGAGTTCTACATGATCGGCGGGATGCTGGTCTACTACATCTCCGCCGAATGGCTCCCCGGCAGCAGCCCCATCATCGCCATTCTGGGTGCCTGTCTCATCACCTTCCTCATCGGCGTCATTTTCGAGCGCATCTTCCTCCAGCCCATGTACACCGGTGCCGTGGAACGCCCCGGCGAATACGCCATTCTGGTTACTTTTGGGCTGGCCTTTTTTCTGCAATATTTCGTGCAAGCCACGGCCGGAGCCAACCCCGTTAAAGCACAGCGTTTCTTCGACTTCCCCGACATCAATTTGCCGAGTGCCGAAGCACCAACGCTGCTGCAAACAACGGCCGGAAACATGCGCCTGTTTGATGCCGTTTCCATTCCCAACCCGCGCTTCACGGCCGCTCTGATCGCCATCATCATGCTCATCTTGCTGCTGCTCTTCCTCTACCGCACCTGGGTTGGCAAGGCACTACGCGCCGTCAGCCAGGATCGGCAGGCGGCGGCGGTGGCAGGCATCAATCCAGCCAATATGAACACATTGGCCTTTGGCATGGGCGGGATGCTGGCTGGATTGTCCGGAGCCACGCTGGTGCAGGTTTTCTCCTGGCTGCCCCAGGTCGGCACGCTCGCTTCTTCCCGCGCTTTTGTCATCATCGTGCTGGGCGGCATGGGTTCGCTGCCGGGGGCGTTTTTGGGCGGGCTGCTGGTGGGGCTGTTTGAAGCGGCCGGCACCGGCTGCATTCCCGACCCTACTCGCGCCGCTTCCTACATTCCCGCCTACGGCATGATCATTCTGACCCTGGTCTTGTTGCTCAAGCCTACAGGCTTCTTTGGGAGGGAACTATGATCCGACAACGACTCCCACAAATTCTGGCTGCGCTCGGCATCCTGCTGCTGCTGGTGTTCCCCTTTATCTACGGCGGCAGCGACTATGACTTTGTCATGCACCTGTGGATTACCGCCTTCTTTTATGCCATTCTGGCCTCAAGCTGGTCGCTGCTGGCCGGGTATGCCGGGCAGTTTTCCTTCGGCCACATGGCCTTTATGGCACTTGGTGCTTATGGTTCTGCCCTCTATGGCAACTATGTCCGCATTACCTCTGCCCCCACCACCCTCTGCACCGAGCTTGCCCTGGGCAGCCGCTGGCTGGTGTTTATCAACCCCACCGGGGTGACGCAGGACAGCACCAACTGTCTGGAACTGGCAAAAGCGTCCATTCTGCCTAAGGGGACGGTCATCATTCAGCCCTCCATCTGGGTTGGCATTTTGCTGGGCATCGTGCTGGGAGCTGTTTTTGGCTGGCTGGTGGGGTATCTCGTGCTGCGGCTGCGAAGCACCTATCTGGCGCTGTTTACCATCGGCTTTTCCGAGATTTTGCGGGCGGCACTGAGTGCCGAGATCAACGTGACACAGGGGCAAGCCGGACTGGAGATGCTGCCGCTTTTCCCGCGTGGCCTGACGCTGTTTGGCACCGCCTACGGGCCGGCCGACAAGATCCCGCCTTATTATGTGATGCTGTTCCTCTTTCTCATCTCAATGGGGGTCATGGGCTGGCTGGCGGCATCCCGCTTTGGCCTGTTCATCCGCTCCATTCGGGAAGATGAGGAGGCGGCGGCGGCACTGGGGGTCAACATTGTGCGCTACAAGGTGCTGGTGTTTACCATTACGGCGACGATTGCGGCGGCGGCGGGGGCTGTGCAGGGGCATTACATTGGGATTATCACGCCCAATATTTTGATCATCCTGCAAATGAGTTTGGTGATTGCGATGGCGGTGATTGGCGGGCTGGAAAACATTGTCAGTGCGGCTATCGGGGCGATTATCATCCAGTTTATCCTGGAGCTGCTGCGGAACAGTTTTGACATTGGGCCATACACGATTGACATGAGTATCTGGCGGCTGGTGTTCTTTGGGCTGATTTTGATGCTGACGCTGCGCTTCTGGCGCAACGGGCTGATTGAGCCAATTTTGCAATGGTTTAGCCGGGCTGGCGTGGCCGAGGAAACGGTGGCGAAGCGGCAGGCGGCAACAACCGGGGGAGGTGGCTCATGATTTCGCTCCAGGTTAACAACATTTACAAAAACTTTGGTGGCTTGCAGGTGCTGAAAGGGGTCACGTTTGAGGTGAATGGGCCGGAGCTGATTGGGCTGATCGGGCCAAATGGTGCGGGCAAGACGACGATGACCAACATTCTGGACGGGGCGTTAAAGCCTTCGAGCGGGACGGTGTACTTAAACGGCCGTCGTATTGACACCCTGCCACCCTACAGCGTGGCTCAGTCTGGGCTGGGACGGACGTTTCAGGTGACACGCGCTTTTCGCCGCATGACGGTGCTGGAGAATTTGTATGTTCCGGCACTGGCGATGAGTCCGTCGTCGCGGCCGCAGGAGTTTCGTGAACGGGCGATGGAGGTACTGGAGTTCCTGACCATTGACCATTTGCGGAATGAGTTTGCGCGGGCATTATCGGGGGGGCAGCAAAAGCTGCTGGAATTGGGCAGGCTGCTGATGCTCAACCCTGACATCATCATTCTCGATGAGCCGTTTGCCGGGGTGCATCCCCGGCTGATGGAGGTGATTTACCAGTATATCTACAAGGTGAATGAGGATGGCAAGGCGATTATCATCATTAGCCACGATATGGACACGATTTTTACCTTGAGCAAGCGGCTGCTGGTGCTGAACTATGGCGACTTGATTGCCGACGGCGACCCGGAGATTGTGAAGCGCGACCCGGCGGTGATTGAGGCGTATTTGGGGCAGGATGAGGAGGAAGAGGAAGAGGGAGAGGGAGAAACGGCCGTTTCTCCGGGAGGGTCCCATGCTTGAAATGAAAAACCTCTACGTGGGCTATTACCGCGACCTGAACATTCTGCAAGACCTGAACATTACGGCGCGGGAAGGGCAGATTACCACCATTTTGGGTGCCAACGGCGTGGGTAAATCCACCACGCTCAAGGCGGTCTATGGCTTTCTCAAGCCCAACGATGGCGACATTCTGGTGGATGGTAAGAGCATCTTGGGTGTCCCTACCCACCAGCGCATTGAGCTAGGGTTGGCCTACATCCCGCAGCAGCCGGGTGTTTTCCGCCACATGTCGGTGCGGGAAAATCTGGAGGTGGGGGCGTGGACGTTCCGCAAGGATAAAAAGCGGATTGAGCGTAAGCTGGAGGAAAATTATGAGCGTTTTCCCATTTTGCGCGACAAGCGGCGGCAAATGACGGGTGAGCTTTCGGGTGGGCAGCAGCGCATGGTGGAGATTGGCCGGACGCTGATGACGGATCCGAAGGTGATTCTGGTGGATGAGCCAACGGCCGGTTTGTCGAAGCTGTTGTCGCAGGAGGTGTACCAGATGCTGGTTGACCTGCGCGACAAGGAAAAGCTGACGATTTTGCTGGTGGATCAGGAAATTCGGCAGGCACTCAAGATTTCGGATTACGTCTATGTGCTGGAATTGGGGCGGAACAAATATGAGGGGCCAGCTTCGGAATTTACCAATCTGGAAAAAGCGTTCTGGGTTGGTGGATAGGTGAAGAAATGGGACGCAGATTTTCCTGTACGCAAAGTGGTTGTGAAACAACACTGACCTGATGAAAATTGAGATTGGGAGATTGGGAAACTAATCTCCTAATCTCTTAATCTCTCAATCTCTGCTTTTGCCTGATCAGATGGTTAATGTTCAGAGCATCAGGTAAATCAGATAAATCTGCGTCCCATTTTCTTTAAGCAGGAACGGCCGTTAAGCCCACCATCGCACCCGTTTTGATATACCCTTGCGCCACCGCCAGCTCGGCGTTTAGCACCGAGCCGCTGGCTGCGCCGCGCAGCGTGTTGTGGGTCAGTGCCATGTAGCGGATGTCCAGCACGCCGCATTCCACTACCTTGCCCACTATCCAGGGCAGCCCGTTTTCCACATCACGGTCGAGACGGGGCTGGGGGCGGTCGGGTTCGTGGCGGTAAATTAACGGCCGTTGGGGAGCCGACGGCAGCTCGGCATAAATGGGAGCCGGTTCCCAATCCTCCAAAGCGGCAATCGCTTCGGCAACACTTACCGGCCGGCTTAGCTTCACCGACACGCTTGCCAAATGGCCGTCAATCACCGGCACCCGGTTGGCCTGGGCACTCAGGCGAATGTCGGCATAGGTCAATTCCCCATCCACCACCGACCCCAGAAGCTTTTTCGGCTCATTTTCCAGCTTCTTGTCCTCACCGCCGATATAAGGCACCACATTGTCCATGATGTCGAGCGAAGCAATGCCGGGATACCCCGCGCCCGAAATCGCTTGCAGCGTCGTCATAATGGCCGCCTCCAGCCCAAACGCCTCCTGAAACACCTTTAGCGGCAAAATGGCGCTGGTGGTAGAGCAGTTAGCGTTGGCAACGATAAAGCCGGGCCAGTTGTAGTGCGCCTGCTGCTGCGGAATCAGTGCCGTGTGGTCGGGGTTCACTTCGGGGATGAGCAGCGGCACGTAGTCGGTCATGCGGAACGACGAGGCGTTGGTAAAGACGGCGTACCCGGCAGCCGCAAACTGCGGTTCCCACTCCTTGGCCTCGGCCGTGGGCAGGGCGGAAAAAACAATGGGCGGGTTGCCGGGGATGTCAAGGTTGGGTTCGGTGGGCTGTACAATGAGTTCGGCAATGTGAGCGGGCAGCTCGCCCGGCACTTTCCACAGCACGCCTTCGCCATACGGTCGGCCGACAGTGCGCGGTGAGCCAGTGACGGCCACAATTTCAAACCAAGGATGGTCGGCCAAAAGCTGCACAAAGCGTTGACCAACGGTGCCTGTAGCACCCAAAATGCCAACGGGGATTTTATTTTCTAAAAACATCGGTTATTTCTCCAGAGTGATTGGAGATTGGAGATTGGAGATTGCGAACCTTCATCAATCTCCAATCTCCAATCATCCAATCTCCAATCTCCAATAAAAAACGCCACCACCCTTGTTAGGGCGATGGCGCTCGCGGTTCCACCTAACTTTGGCCTGACCCCCTGCGGTTGTGTGATGGCAGGGAGAGAGGCTCTTATTAACGGCCGTTAACGGTGCCAACCGAACCCTCTTACTAAAAACAGCCCAGCTAGCATGGCCGCCTTGTTCAGAGAATCACTCACGGGGGGTTTTCGCCACTGGCATTGTCGAAAAGGGCTTTCAGCCTTCGGCCCACTTCTCTCTGTCACCGTATCAGCCGCTACTCGTCCCGATCATCGTGTTTAAACACAAATTGGGCTGAATTATAGAAAACAAAAACGTACTGTCAAGCGCAATTCGCCACTTCCAAACGCCAATCCAGCCATTTTCATGAGGGCAGCGACAGTTGAATAGCCCCCATTGACTGCCACAAAAGTGGCGTTCTGTTCTCATAAGCAGGCAAACACTCTATCTCATTCAGTAAACGCACCAACGAACGCGCCACAGCATAGGCCAAATTAACAGGTACAGCATTGCCAATCTGTCTGTACTGCGCTGTTAATGGCCCGGAAAATACCCAATCGTCGGGAAACGTCTGGATTCGAGCATATTCGCGCACTGTGAGCGGGCGCGTTTCATCAGGATGACACCGCTCGGTTTGTTTTTGTGCGGGTGAACAAGTCAACGTCAAACTCGGCTCATCCCAGGCCAAACGTCGCGCCATGCCCGTTTTGCCCCCTTCCAAAAAATAACTCTTTTTCATGTATTCCCGCTGCAATTCCTCCGGCAAATCACGCCAATACCCGCCTTCCGGAACCTTGCCCAGGATTTGGGCTTTTCGCCTAGGATATTTCTGCCCTGCCGATACCGGCACATCGTCTGCATAAAGCAACCCAGCTTTTAAGGCATCACGCAAGGTCAAAATGCGTTTGTAAGGGGAAGGCCAGGAAAACGTTACATAATCGGCAATATCTTTTCTAATGCCGACAAGCAGCAAGCGCTCCCGTTTCTGTGGCACCTGGTAAAAAATCGCCTTTAATATTCTAGGCTCTACTAGATCATAACCTAACTCATCAATGACATGCTTGATGGTTTCTAATGTTTTGCCTCCATCATGCCTCAGCAACCCACGCACATTTTCGGCCAGAAAAACCTTAGGGTTTACCTCTTTTACCGCCCGCGCAAACTCAAAAAACAGCGTTCCTCGCGTATCCTCAAAACCCAGTTTATTCCCAGCATAAGAAAAAGCCTGGCAGGGAAATCCCCCTGAAAGCATATCTACCTGATCACGATACGGCGTAAAATCAATTTGGGCAATGTCGCCCTCGATCACATTCCAGTGAGGGCGGTTTTTGCGGAGGGTATCACAGGCGTGTTTGTCAATCTCGTTGAGCAAAACCGATTCAAAGCCCGCCTGCTCCATACCAATTGCTAATCCGCCCGCGCCAGCAAACAGTTCTATCAACGTGTAGGGTCGGCTTCGCTCTGTCGCTAATTCAGCATCCCAATCGCTGTTAAACAAAAGCTGCACCTGCTCAAAATGCTCGATCTGCGAACGGTGGTAGACGCGATAATTGTTGTCAGGATGACGCTGCGGAATTAGGCTTCCATTTTTGTCCCATCGTCTCAACGTTTCTTTGGAAACGCCCAATATGTCAGCAACTTGTGCAATTGAATAATACTCCGGGATCATACTTATCTCCACAAACATTGGTCATGGTTATCACGATTATTGTATTTTGCGCCCGGAAAAGTGTCAAACATTGATCATGGTTATTTCAAATCAGCCAAAAGCCGCCGCAAAATATTGCTTTAGCAGGTCTGCATCGCGCATTTGCTGCAAACTACCAACAACTACCTGAATTACGGTGGGCAGGGCAGCATACAAACTTTGCAAAGCATTCGGATCGCCCGTCACCAGTTCATAAAAGCTGCTGCCATCTATTTCCCGAATCAACTCGTTTCTGGGGCAGCGAGCGCCCTTTTCTTTATCGGATGGGGTAAACGGCCGTTCATATCGCTCCGGCCTCCTCGGAATAATCGAAACATAATAAGCCGTATAATCCTTGTAGTCACTCGCCTTGGGCATCACCAACCGTTCCAACGTGCCGTACAGTTCAGCCAGCTTGCCGCCCGAAATAGTGTTGTACTTGTTTTTCACCTCGGCAATGAGTTTCCGCTCTGGGTTAACCAGATCAACAACTGAACCCGTGCCAAGGTTATGCCAGCCAGCTACAGCACCCAGCACATTCTGATGGAAGGTGCCGATGTGGTTTTGCAGCGTTTTCTGCGCCTGCCGCGTCATTTCGCTTTCCAGCCACGCAGCATGGTCAATACCAAACCCTGCCATCTCAAACATAGCGGCAAAAGGATCGATAACATTCTTGCCAAACTTTTCTTTGGACTGTCTTTTGGCCTGTTGCGCCACAGCAATGAGATGCGCCACTTCGGCCTCCAGCACACGATCTGGCACAAAATTTACATATGCCATACAGCCTCCCAGCCTAAAGCTGCCCGCTTGTAGCCGCAACGGCGTCAATGGCGGCCACATAATCAGGGTCATCATAGCGACTGAGCAAAAAAGCAGGCGCATAGTCTGGCAGGGGGCTGCCGGTAATGTGCGCCGCCAACAGATCAGCTCCGGCCTGGCTTGCCATGATGCCAAAGCCCGAAACGGCCCCCAGTAGGTAAGCCCCTTCCACCGGCAGCGGCGTCACCAACGGCCGATTTTCCCGCGTCTTGCAATAATATCCTCCATCCACATACGGTTTACCCATCTTGCCCAAGTACGCTTCCAGCCCCGGTACCATTCGCGCCAACCCCCGCAGCACAATTTCCGGGTATTCGGGGTCAAACGACGGCGGCCAAACTACCGGCTGCGAGTCAAGGTGATATGTCCACAAAACCAGCAACATGGGGCTGTCGCCCTCCCCTTCCGGGCGGAAATGCACCCCGGCAGGAAAAGTTTGCAACAGCCACGCCGTCTCCGGGTCTTGCGCCAATTCCGCCCGCTCCTCCTCGCTCCATACCAAATCCACCGCATCTTCCCAAATCATCAGCGGCACATCGCGGGGAATAATTCCCATCTCATCGCGGAAAGCTATTTTGCCGTGCAGTTCGTTAAAAACCGGCAGTTCCACCCCGATCATCCGCGCCACGTCGGCAATGTAGGGGCCGGCCGTATTGACAAAACAGCCCGTCTTGATGGTGACAGCCCCTTCGTCGGCCAGGTTGGCAGAAACGGCCGTTATTTTTCCCCCTGTCACCGCCACATCCGTCACCCGTCCGCGCAGCAATTCCACCCCGTGCGCCCGCGCCTCTTGCAGCAAATACATTCCCAACTGCTGGGCGCTGAGCCAGCCGCAACGGCGGGCGTGCAGCATGGCAATGGCCTCTTCGTTGATAAAAGGGAAAATTTCCCGAATCAGTGCCGGGTCTACAATCAAATCCGCCCCGTCTGGCTGGTTGTGGTAGGTTTCGGTAGCGTGGGGAATATAGGGTTGGTCGGAAAAACGGCCGTTATGCACGCGCAGTCCCCCCGCCCCCAGCGCCGAAATCGCCTCTGCCTCGGCCATCATTTGGGTTTTGCGGTCGGTATCGGCCGTTAAAAACACATATCCCCGCCGGTTCAGCCGAAAAAAGTTGTCGCTTGCCTCAGCCAGTTCCTCCAACAGGTCAATGCTCCGGTTCATAAACCGCATCATCGCATCCCCCGGCCCCGGCCACCAGTTGCGGTAACACTCCGTTGATTTGTCACTCGTTAGCGTCAGCGGCTCCCGCTCATCAATCAACACCACATTTTTCACCCCATGCCGCACCGCCAAATGATACGCCACCGACACCCCGCAAATCCCCGCCCCACAAATCACAACTTCCGCCTCTCGCTGAATCATCCTGCCCTTCTCCTGCTGAATTTAGACAAGATTAACAGGATTAACAGGATTCTTATGAAGATTCATTCAAATCCTGCAAATCCTGCAAATCCTGTCCAAAAATTCCTACTCTTTACTTTTTTTGAGCCGCTGCGCCCCATCCCGCGTAATCACAAAATGGTCAAAATCCCGCGCCACAAACGTCTTGGGAAAAATCCCCCGCGCCTCATTGCGAATGTCCCGCTCATAATACCGGCGCGACAAATGGGTCAAAATCAACGACTTCACATTGGCACGTTCCGCCAATCGCGCCGCCCGCGCCGCCGTCATATGCCCAAACTGCTGCGCCATCTCCCGATCGGCCTCGGTGTAGGTAGATTCAATCACCAGCGCATCGGCATCGCGGCAAATCTCCACCAGGTTATCGGTGTAGCCCACATCCCCAATATGGACATATTTTGTGCCAGGAGCCGCTTCCCCCAGCACCTCATCGGGCTGAATCGTGCGACCATCGGCCAGCGTCACCGCTTCGCCCCGCACCAACTGCGCCCGTTCCGGACCAAACGGCACGCCTAATTGCAGTGCCTTTTCCGGCAAAAACGGCCGATGCTCCCGTTCCTCAAACAAAAAGCCAAAGCAACCCGGCCCCCGATGGTTCACCGGGAACGCCGACAGCCGGAATTTGTCATCCGCCAGCACCACCTGCCCAGGCTCCAGTTCAAACAGGTTGATGTCTACCGGTGGGTCATTATTGGGAAAAACAACGCCAAACAGCAAGGCCGCTACCCGCTCCAGCGTCGCCTTACCGCCATAAATGTCCAGCTTGTCCAGGTTTTCCCAGCGGCTCAACGTCGAAGCCAGCCCACCCAACCCCAAAATGTGGTCTAAATGGCTGTGGGTTAACAAAACTTTGTCAAGCCGCTTGAAGCCTAGCCCGCTGCGTAAAATCTGCCGCTGCGTCCCTTCACCGCAATCCAGCAAAAAACGGTATTGCCGGTGCAAAATAATATGCCCCGCCAACCCCCGGTTAACGGAGGGTGCCGAGGAGGATGTACCAAGAAAAATGAGTTCAAACATAGGGACACTATTGTATCCCTGATTGACGGTTTGGGGTTAATACCTTTCGTACCAGGAGGGGTGGTCGTCGGGTGTTGCAGGGGAGGGAGAAACGGCCGTTTTTCCGTGTCCTTCAAGATTTTTGGGAAAAACGGCCGTTTTCCCTCATTTAGGGTTAGCCAAAATCAACGTGGAAAGCAAAATTTTGCAGTCGAGCCAGAGCGACCAGTTTTCAATGTATTGGCGGTCAAGCTGGATGCGTTTGCTGATGTTGGGGTAACAACGGCCGTTAATCTGCCACAACCCCGTCAACCCCGGCTTCATCACCAGCCACGCCCGGTGTACCGTGCCATAGCGCAGTAAATCGCTATAGCTGAGAAAACGGGGACCAACCAGCGACATGGTTTGGTTCAAGACATTCAACAGCTTTGGCAGCTCATCCAGCCCTGTGCGGCGCAAAAATTGCCCAATGGTTGTCCGCCGCTGCCCCGGCACATCAAGATAAACGGTGCGGAACTTGTAGGCCGTAAACACCTGTCCATTGCAGCCAAACACTCGACGCCGGTGCAGCACCGGGCCAGGCGATTCCAATTTGATGGCAACCGCAATGAGCGTCAATAGTGGCAGTAGTAATAGCAGCGCCGGGATGGTGATGAGGTAATCAAATGCAGTTTTGAGGAATTTGTCAGAACGGGAAAAAACGGGTTGGCTGGAATCAAATTGTGTTAGCTGCATTTTTGGCTCCCTTGCATCAAACAGACTTGGTTTATATGGGTCATTGTTCCCATACCAGGGAGTTTAGAATGTGAAGCTTACGGGAATTATTACGAGGAAATGGTACCGATAGGTTTTAAACGGCCGTTATCACCGCTGTCAACACCAGCACAGCCACCCCACACCCCACGTTCAGCCACAGCAAACGTCGCTCGTATTGCCGCAGCTTAACCCCTTCGATTTGCGCCAACTGCGGCCGACTTTCCGCCAGCAGCCGCAACCGTTCCTGCGCCGGCAGCAGCCAGAACTGCCACGCCGCCGCCACGGCCACCGCCCCCGCATAAGCCACATGTTTCAGCAGCATCCCCCACGCCCACACCCCATCAACCACCAGAAAGCCATTGTAATTACTATCGTTGGTCATCTGGTAGAAGCCAGACAGCAGCAGCAAAATCAAGCTGCTGTTGCCCCACAGCAGCACCCGCTGCTGCCAGCGGTTCCACGGTTCCGCCAGCACCTGTCCCTGCCGCACCGCCGACCCAGCCAACAACAACAGCAACGCCATGCTCCCCAGCCAAACGGCCGTTGCCAGCAAATGCACACCGTAAGAAACCGCCAAAATCCACATCGAGGGTACGTAACAAGTAACAAGTGGCAAGTAGCAAGTAGTACAACTTGTTACTTGTTACCTGTTACTTTCTCCATCTTTTGCAATGCCAAATAAGCCGGACGCGGTGAGCCGTCGGGCAGCGTAATCGCCCACCACCACTGCTCATGCTTTTCCGCCGTCCAATCGGGGTCGGCAATATAAATCGTCGTCATCAGCCCAATCCACGGCTGCCAATGTTCCGCCGCATATTGATACGCCCGCACAAGGTAATCAGCCTGCGTCGCCTCATCCACAGCAAACCAGGCATAATCGCTGTTTACCGTGTCCAGCGTCCAGCCCATTTCTAACAGGGCTACCTGCTTGTGACCGTCGCCATTGGCAACCATGATACCACGCATATCTTCAACGTGGCGAAAAGCAAACCAACGGCCGTTTCCAAACCCCTCCGTCGCCGCCACCTCATCGGCCGACATTTCCGGCGGAGCCTTATAACCGGGCGCATTCAGCCCCAGCACATCAAAATAAGCCGCTGCCCCCGCCTCATACATCCCCTGCAAAAATTCCATGTCGGGCATTGCCAACGGCGGTGGTGTCCCCGTGGGAGCCAGCCCCGCCGAAATCACAATCGCCGCCGGGTCTGCCGCCTTAATCGCCTCATAACACACCTTAAGCAGTGCCGTATATTGCACAGGGTCTGGTGCTTCATTGCCCCACTCGCGGCTCAGGTTTGGCTCGTTCCACACCTGGTACGCCCCAATCCGCCCCTTGTAACGGGCCGCCGTTGCCCCACAAAAGTCGCCAAAATCCTGCAAATTGGCTGGCGGTTCGTTTGGCTCCGGGTCAGAAGTATCTTTTTGCGACCAAAACGGCTGGCGATCTAGCCGCACCAGCAGCTTTAGCCCGGCCGCTTCAGCGCTGTTGACCACGTTATCGGGTTTCCACCAATCGTGCCGCCCTTTTTCCACCCCCTCAATTTCGCGCCAAGCAAAATCCTGCTTCACCCAGCCAAACCCCATTTCCTTGATCAAGGCCAAATCACGCCGGGCTTCGGCTTCGCGCCACCAAAGGAAGGCGTAGGCTCCATAGGCAGGGGAAGGAAAAACGGCCGTTATCTCCCCCGCTCCCATCAGCTCACGCGGGATAGTCGGCGTGGGCTGTGGGCTTGGTTCTGGTGGGGAAGAAACGGCCGTTTGGCACCCAACCAATAACAGCAGCAGTGCAATTGTCCAGCGTATTGGTTTGTCCATCAACCAGATTGGCAGTAATCAGTAATCAGTAAACAGTCAAAACTGATTACCGATTACCGATTACTGATCAAGGTACTTTTTCCATCGCCGCCAGCGCACCAAACGCCGGGCGCGGCACCCCGTTCACATCAATAATGCTGTAAGGTACCGGGTCATCCTGTGGCCCGCTCCCCTTGTTGCCAAAGTCATAGTTAAAGACAAACGCCAACCACACATTGCCCGAATCGTGCATCGTTTGAAACGCCTGCACCAGAAAATCCGCCTGCTCTTGCAGCGTGTTGTCCAAAGCAAACTCAAACCCAGGCGGCGGCGCATCATACCCCTCACTAGTGGCCCAGCCAAATTCCGTTACGCACAGCTTTTTGTTCGGGTCATAAGCCTGCACTTTCTGAGCATAGGTATCCAGCGTCGTCTTAAAGCTCCACAAATGGCGCGGGTTGTCAAACGGCCCCTTGAAAACCGCAGTCGCCCTTTGCGGGTCGCTCGGTGCCTGCTCGGCCGTCACCGTCGGCCCAATGTTGTAACCATTGTGGTGCGCCCCCACGCAGTCGGCATAGTTGAGCATCCCGGCCGCCAACGCCCGATCCATCCACTCAAAATCATCCATCCAGCGAATACCGTCACCATCAGCCGTGGGCGAGAGCGCCCCACTGAGGACGATGATGTTGGGATCTTTGGCCTTGATAGTGTTGTAAGACAGTTGCAGGAACTGCACATAATCTTCCGGGTTCACCCCGCGTGCCGTCTGCCATTCCCGATCCAGGTTCATCTCATTCCACACCTCAATGGCGTCAATTTGCCCCGGATAGCGGTCAATGAGCTTGTTGAGGAAGTTGGCAAAATTGTTGTAGTCGTCAGGCGGCCCTTGATGATTATCTGCGGCTCGCGTCCATTCCGGCGCCGCCACCACGCTTAACAGCAGCCGCAGCCCATGTTTGTGGGCGTTTTCAACGACGGCATCATAAAAAAACCATTGATCCCGATCCGACCGTTCCACCACATACCACTGCATTTGCACCTTGACCCAGTTCATACCAAGCTGGTTGCGCACGGCTCCCATAATTTCATCTGGGTTGCCGACGGTGGCATTGCCATGTACCTGCACTCCATAGCCAAACTGGTCACTCGGCCACGGGCCGGCAGGCATTTCAACCACAGGTTCGGCAGTGGCTTCAGCCACAAAGCCTTGCTCATCCCCTTCACCCGTTGTTTCATCACCACCACCACCAACCTGATTCTCACCTTTGTCTGTCTCCCCGCCCTCTTGAATGACAGGCGGAGGAAGTGTCGCCGTGGCGGGCGGCGGCGGCACGGTCACTTCGGCCTGAATGGGGGGAGACGTAGGGATGGCGGCTGAGTCATTAACGGCCGTTTCCCCCCCACACGCCACCAACAGCACCAGCAAAAACCCCAGCCACAAGCTCAATTTCCATTGCTTCATACCAAGACCTCACTGAGTCCAGTAATCAGTCATCAGTAATCGGTAATCAGTCTACTGATTACTATTTACCGATTACCAAATTAACGTCCACCCGTTACCGCCCGCAGCGTCTCACACGCCGGGCAGCTCCCATCCTTGCGAATCATGGCAAACCCAGCCTGCGGGTCAGAATTAAACGTCACAAAATCCACGTTAAAGACAATCATCATCCGTACCTTGCCACTGCCGGCCGCCAAACTCGCCGCCTCGGCCAACCACTGTGCGTGCTGGGCAATGGTGGTGTTGCCCGCCCAGGCAAAGCCGGCCGGAAGCCCACCATAATCCTGCCCGGTCAAATAGCCAAGCTCGGTAAAGCACAGCGGCCGCGAGCCACCAAACGCATTAGAGTAGGTATTGACCATCCCCCAGAAATAGCGCGTATAATGTTCAGTACGCGGGTCGCCACTGGTTTGGTTGGGCGAAATAATCCCTTCATTGTAGTGAATGCCAATACAATCCATATAATTAGCAGCCCCAGCAGCAGCCATACCCGCCATATAGGGGCCATCATCACAGCCACCGCCACCACAGCCACCAAAGAAGCCCGTCGGGGCAGGCGCACCACTAATCACCATCACATTGGGGTTAGCCGCCTTAATCGCCTGATACGCCGGCTTGAGCATGTTGTTGACATAGGTCGTGGGGCTAATCTGCCCATTCGGCCACTCGCGGTCAATATTCATCTCATTCCAGATTTCAATGGCATCGGGGCCAAGTTTGGCAACACCCGACAAGAAGTTGACATAGGCGTTGTAATCAATGCTGCTATGGTCGGCACCAGGAATACTCAACAATACCTTAAAGCCATTGCCGTGCGCCTGGTCAATCCGCCCCTTAACCGCGTCTGCCGTATCGCCCGAACCCCATTTATGCTGGAATTTGACCCATTTCATCCCGGCATAGCTCATCAGGGTAGGGTTTGCCAGGGTGTGGGTTTGGCCGCCCAGTTCAAAGCCGGTGTTGGCAATGGGTGCCGGTGGCGGCGCGGTGGTTGAACCAGTGCTACTGCCACTGCTGCCAGAACTTGCCCCAGCAGATGCGGCCGGGGCAGGCGGTGCCACCTCAACAACGGGCAAACCACCTACGTTCAATGTCGGATCAACTGTAACAAGGCTTGCGAAAATCCAGCCTTCGGTTGCCCCATCGGGCATGATGATGTTGAGCCAGCTTGAATCGGAGTTACGACCAATAACCGTTACTTGCAAGCCGCCTTCCACGCCGCCGGCAATGGTGCCATAGCTCAGGCCGGGGCCGGTACGCACGTTGGAGCCGACGTTGACGGTAGCTTTGCCAGACCCGGCGGCTGGTGCAGCGGCTTCGGTCTCAGCTGATTCTTCGGCGGCAGGGGTTGCAGCTTCTTCAGCGGGGGTTTCTTCGGCAGCAACGGCCGTTAAATCCACCACCGCCACCGGCAGCGAATCCAATGGCAGCACCGTATCACCCAGGGCAAACTCCGCATTTACGCTGTAATTACCCGCATTCTCACTGCCATCCCAGCTAAAGGTCAGGTCACTGCCGCTGGCACTTGCCAGCACGCTGTCGCTTTCATCCCGCACCGTCCAGACAATGGCCGCACCGGCCGGCTGCGGTGCTTGCGCCTGCCCTAAATAGCTGGCAAGTGCCATTGCGTAACCAGTACCGGCACCAGCCAGGCCATCCACCACAATCCCGCGCAAATTGTAGCGGCTTGCCAAACGGGCGCGGTGGCTCAACGCTGCCTCATTACCAAGCCACACGTTGTGGCTCTGGCCGTTATCTTCATAGCCATATTTATAGGTCAACGCCCCGCCATCCCATTCCAGCGACGTTGCCGTGCCTGACAGGGCAACCTCGATGGGGCTGGCGATGTCAACCTCTTCACTACCCGAAACAAATTCGAGCGTCCCCAGGCTGGCTAAGGCTGCCTGGTTGTCCATCTCGACAAACGCCTCGCCAATGCGGTCAACGGCTCCGGCGTTGAGCAAGGCAGTGAGCTTGCTGCGCTCAATTTGTCCGGCTGCCCAGACAATCAGTTGCTCGGCATTGCCACCGTCACCATAGGCCAGGGGGTCGGCCGGCAGCTTCAGATTCACTGTGTCGGCAGCTTGACCCAGGGCCACCCAATCCTGCCCGCTGCTGTCCCAAACGCTACCCGCCAGGGTAGGCGTACCTAGCGTCACGGCCAGCGACAGGTTCTGCCCATCAAGCGCAGTTGCCAGATTGTTAACAAAAGCGGTAAAGGCGTCTTTCTGCCCGCCATCCACGCCCTGATAATCCAGATTGACCCCGGCGAAGCCGCCGCCGCTGGCTCGCGCCACCAGGTCGTTGATGTGGCTGGCCTGCATGTTGGCATCGCTCAACAAATTACCAACAGCCGTTTGGTCAACAACCGCCCCGACATTGGTGACGTGAAGATATTGATTGGGCCAGCCAGAAACGGCCGTTACTTCCCCAGCCAACGTGCCATCCGGCTGTAGCTGCAACGGCCCCACCATGACCTCGGTCAATTCAGCCGCAACCTCGCTTGCCACTTCGGCATCGCTGGGCAGTGCCGCCGCCACGGCCGGCGAAACGGGGGCATTTGCCTGCACCAGTGCCACCGACTGCGGTAACGGGGCGGACACAGAAACCAACTGCTGCTTGCCAGCATCATACTGGCTGGGCATAAAGCGCCAACTGCTGCCATCCCAGCCCATCATGTCGAGCTTGCTGCCGTCGCTGCCAGTGGGTACGTTCAGAGCTACTTGCCCCGTGGGAGCAGCCCCTTCATAAGCAATGGCGTAAACCTGGCTCTGGAAGGCCACATTGGCCGGCGCCGAACCCGTTTCGCCACCGGCACTAACGGTGGCACTGCCGCTGCTCAACGACAAAGCCACTTCGCCGGGAACGGAGGTTGTGGCCTCAACAACGACCGTTTCTTCATTACTTGTCCCGGATGTGTCCGTGGTGGTGGGAGAAACGGCCGTTTCTGCCGCCTCATCCCCTCCCGTCAAACCCAAGCGATCACCCAGCGAAATGGGCGGTAAAAACAGGCCAGCGATAATCAACGCCAGCACAATCAAAAAACCGACAATAATCAAGCCGGTGGGACGTTTGTTTTCCATACACCATACCTCTTCTGAAGTTGCAAGATTCGTTCAGTACGCAAAAAAAGCGGCCTGTTAAGCCGCCCGCATCCATGTGAACCATCAAAATCGGCGCAAATTCTAGCACATCGTTTAAAAAGATTGCAAACACCCTCAGCTTACGTTAGGAAAACGTCTACGTTTCATCGTGGAGTCGGCGGGTAACAATCGGATTGGCAAGCAGCTAAACGATTTGGTATAATTTTAGATTGTGTTTGGCAAACATCACCGTGGAAACCCACGCTAAATATGCGTTTGCCAGACAAAAATCCCGCCCAGGTGCCTATATCTGTTTGGTACCCACAACGCACACAGCAGCAAACAAGGGCACGTTTGTTTACTCTCCAAACTTTTCTTTAATAGATGACACAATCGGGGTAGACAGCAAACAGTATCTAAATCGTAGATGACAAGCACCGTTTTCAATTTTATCCACAATCGCCACCTTAGAAACAGACGTTCCCCCGGTGCATAGGAGTTAAATGTGATTCAGGCGCAAACGCAAACAGCAGCCTATTGGGGTCAAGATTTTTCAATAAACGACGCAGATGTTGAACACATCTACAACCACTTTCTGGACACGGGGCAACCGGAAACGCTCGATACGCTGGTACGAACGGTTATGGAACGCCGCATTCAGGATGAGGCCAAACAAACCGAACGCAAACTGGCCGGTAAAAAAGTGTATCAGCCACGCCAAAGCTACAAGGTTGGTGACAATCTCGTTTTCCCCGCGATTAAATTTGCTAACGGTGTGGTTGAAGAAGTCCGTGTTGGCAAAAATCCGGAATACGGTGACTTTAATGTCTTTAAAACCACCATTAACGGCAAATCGCGTGAATTTGCCATGAGCTTACAAACCAGCCATGTGCTGAATTCAGACAACAACGACCAACTACTGGCATCGTTGCGGGATGTCAGTATTGAACCCCTCTATAATCGCTACGCCCATTTGGTCAGCGAGAAATTGGGGACAATGCTGACAGATCACGCTGAGTTTATCCGCCTGGGCAAGGAATGGTTTGTCAAGTCGCTTATGTGCGATATCAACATCGGGCATCTTCACCTGGCCGAAGCTGTTTTGGAAATTAGCGGTGGTGGCCCGCTGCCCCCGGAAGAAATTTTGCCGCATTTGGATATTGACCCCAGCATTCCGCTCTCGGTACAACGCTTTTCCTTAAATTATGGCCTACAGCAAGACGGCCGTTTTGATGAAATTGCCCCCACCGGACAAGTACACTGGTTCCTGCATCGGCTGGAGCCAGACGAAGTGCGCGACATCCCCGAACGGCTGCGCTATACTCCTATCCCCTACGACCGCGCCCTGCTTAGCCCCCAACTGCTCATGCTGGAGCGCGAGCTGGATGATGAATGGTCAGATTTGCAGCCTGTCACCCACCAGCAATCCACCCTGCTTACGCTTACCTACCCCCATCGGCTGTCTGGCACGCTGCCGCTCAATAGCAGCACACGCCCGCTCTTTCCCAGCAGCCGTTCACCGCGCCAGCGCATCATTTTTGTGGATGATGAAACGCAGGAAGAAATTGTCGGCTGGGTTGTGCAAGAACAGCGCTATATCTTTGGCTTTAAGGATTGGTTTGCTGCCAACGAAATTCCCATTGGCGGGTTTATTCACCTGAAGCCTGGCCCGAAACCGGGTGTTGTGATGTTGGGGTATGACCGCCACCGGCCGCGCCGGGAGTGGGTGCGGCTGGCGACTGCCAACAACAACCGTATTCGCTTTGAGCTAAACCGCCGCGCCATTGCGGCCGGCTATGATGACTTGCTTATTGTTGGCACAGATGTGGTGGCGGCCATTGATACCCTGTGGCGACGTGTGGAAACAAATCACCGCTCCATTGCCTCCCTGCTAGCCGAAATTTTCCCCGAATTGTCGGCACTGAACCCGCAAAATACGGTTCATGCCAAAACACTTTACAGCGCCATTAACATGCTCAAGCGGCTGCCGCCAGGTCCTATCTTTGCCGAGCTTGTGCGTCATCCTGCTTTTCAACCGGTGGGCGACCATTATTGGCGCTTTGACAGTAGCCGTTGGCAAGGAAATTAATTGTATTGGGGCTTCCGTTGCGATTAATGCGAGGCCTCTGATTACCCAAAGTGAGGGATTGACGTGTCTACTGACCCACGACCCAAGATTAATCCAGCGTCTATCAAGCGCGTTACGGCGGACACCAAGTTTTATATTGATTATTCTTGGTGGGAGGAGTCTGACCTTGATTTAAAGACGTTTCTACAAACGCGGTTGAACATTGGTGAAGATATTATTCCATCTTCTGATATTGAAGAGGTTGATCTGGTTGACCCACAAACAGGCGAAGTGCGCCAGGTTGATGGGTTCCAATATCTGATCCAGAGCTACTTTAACCAAATGCCGCCTGATTTCGCCACGCGCACGTCGCTGGTGGACGCGGCGTTTTGCGTGCTGTTGGCAAACGCCAACCAACCGATGACGGCGCGTGAGATTGCCAAGCGGGTGCAGCGGTCGCCAACGGTGATACTGCGGACGCTGGGCGGCCCGCGTGTTTACCAGGGCATTCGGCCGGTACCTGATGAAGATTAATGTGAAGTTATATGGGGTGCTGCGCCGCTATCGGCCGGAAACGGCCGTTGGTGCGCCCCATCACCCTTTTTCCGTCACCCTCCCCGATGGCGCTCGCGTCATTCAACTGGTAGAGGCGTTAGGGTTGCCCAGCGGTTCGCTGAATGCTGCTTCAATCAATGGTGAAGCGGTTAACATTGATGCCATGCTGCACGATAACGACCAGGTTAGCTTATTTCCACCAACGGCCGGAGGACAACATTTCCCCAATTGACGGCCGTTTTATTGCCAACTACAATAACCATACCTTCTAGCCCCAGTAGCTCAAGGGATAGAGCATCGGACTTCTAATCCGGTGGTTGGGGGTTCGAATCCCTCCTGGGGTACTCTTTTCTCAACCGAAAGACAAATCTCAACATTTGTCCCTTATACTCCCTCGATATTGTCACTAATCAATAATGCTGACTCATCCTGTTGTCAGTAATCAGTCATCGGTAATCAGCCATCAGTGCCTCCTGATAGCTGATTACCGATGACCCCCTCCCACCTATGATACTTATCACTGGAGCCACAGGCTTTCTTGGCCGCAACCTCATCCCACAATTGCTGGCGGACGGCCACCAGCTACGTGCCGTGGTGCGTTCCAGCAGCGACATCACTTTTTTACAGCAGCACGGGGTAGAGATTGCCTACGCCGACGACATTACCGACGCGCTGGCAATTGCCGAGGCGTGTCAGGGGTGTGACCAGGTGATCCACGCCGCCGGGCAGTTTCGCTTTTGGGGCGACACACCCAGCTTTTGGCGGGTGAATGTGGCCGGAACCGCCGCCGTGCTGGAAGCGGCCGTGGCTGCCAACGTTAAACGCTTTATCCATATCTCGACCATTGCCGCCATTGGCAAAACCCCCAACAGCGTCATTAACGAAACTACCCGCTGCCGGCCGCTAGAACCATACCAACGCACCAAGTTGGAAGGCGAAATGCTGGCACTGGCCTATCATCGGGAACGTGGTTTACCGGTGGTCGTGCTGCGCCCCGGCGCATTTTATGGCCCTTGGGGACATTACGCTTTTAACCGTCTTTTTTTTGAAGAACCCCTGCGCGGCTGGCGCATTCGCGTCAACGGCGGCCGACATATTACCTTTCCCGTTTTTGCGCCAGATGTGGTGCAGGGCATTTTGTGCGCTTTGGAACACGGCCGGCCAGGCGAAGTTTATAATATTTGCGGCCAATCATTGAGTCACAACGAAATCAACGCCATCGTCAGTGATTTGGCCCACATCAATCATTGGCGTTTGAGTATTCCCACCAACGCCGTGTTGCTGCTGGCACATAGCTGGACGCTGCTGTCGCGCTTTACCCACCAGGAGCCATTTTACCCCAGCAATCTAGCGCACTATGTCTTTCAGGATTGGCGTGTGTCGTCGGAAAAAGCGGAGCGCGAGCTGGGTTTTTGCCCCACCCCATTTGCCCAGGGTGCCAGGGCCACGCTAGAATGGTATTGGCAAGAAGGATTGCTAAAACAAAAACTCATTAAGTAGCCGAGGATGCCCATCCTCGTAACCATTGACGCGGGAAAGCTCGGCTGCGGGGAGAAGGGGTTGAAACTATTTAGCGTAGCCGAGATGGTGGCGGCCGAGCAAGCCGCCGATGCCCAGGGTGTCTCTTATGCCCAGTTGATGGAAACAGCCGGCCGCAGCGTGGCTGAAGCGATTATGGCGCGGTATGGGGTAAACGGCCGTTCCATACTCATCCTCATTGGCCCCGGCAACAACGGCGGCGATGGGCTGGTCGCTGGTCGCTACCTGGCCCAGGCCGGAGCCGACGTCGCCTTTTACCTCACCAAAATGCGCGACCCCGAAGCTGACCCCAACTTCGCCGCCGTCCAGCAAATGGGGCTGTTTACCCTCGATGCCAACTTTGACCAACGGTACCGCGTCCTGCGAACCCGGCTACGTGTGACCGATATACTGGTAGATGCCCTGCTTGGCACCGGCGTTTCCCGTCCTATTGGCGGCACACTTGCCAAGCTGATGCAGCAGGTGCAGCAAGGGGTGGCCGAGCAACAAAAAGCCACCACGCCCCAAGCCGGATCACTCACAAGCCTGCACCCATTGTCCCTCGGCGAATCGCCGTCTGCCGCGCTTCCCATCATCGCTGTGGATTGCCCCAGCGGGTTAAACTGCAACACGGGGGTGCTGGACCCATTGGCACTGCCAGCCAGCGTCACCGTGACCTTTGCTGGCCCCAAGCGGGGGCATTTTATCTTCCCCGGCGCGGCGGCGTGTGGCGAATTGGTGGTGGCGGATATTGGCATCCCCCGGAATGTTACGGAGCCGCTGCCGGTGGCGGTGGCAACGGCCGTTTCTCAGCGTGAACAATTGCCTAAACGGCCGTTAGACGGACACAAAGGCACCTTTGGCCGCGTCCTCATCGCCGCCGGTTCCAGCCATTACTGGGGCGCCCCCCTGCTGGCCGCCCTGGGTGCCTTCCGCGCCGGAGCCGGGCTGGTGGCACTGGCCGTACCGCAAGCCATTCGCCCTACCCTGGCCGGGCAGCTTCCCGAAGCCACCTACCCTCCAGTGCCAGATCAGGAACAGTTGGGCAGCGCCACTGCCCATGCCCTGCTGCGCGACATCAAACACCACAACGCCCTGCTGGTTGGCCCCGGCCTGGGCGAGGCCCATGAATTTATGACCACGCTGCTGGCTGCCCACGACCAACTGCCGCCGCTGCTGGTGGATGCCGACGGGCTGAACCTGCTGGCGCAGCGCGACGACTGGCCGCAGCTTTTGCCACCCAACACCGTTCTTACCCCGCACCCAGTGGAAATGGCGCGGCTTACGGGGATGAACCGCGACGACTTGTTTGCCGCCGACCGCATTGAGCTTGCCCGCACCTATGCCCAACGCTGGGGGCATGTAGTGTTGCTAAAAGGAGCCTACACGGTGGTGGCGGCACCTGACGGACAGGCCACGGTGCTGCCATTTGCCGCGCCGGTGCTGGCCGTGGGCGGCTCCGGCGATGTGTTGTCGGGGGTGATTGCCAGCCTGATGGCGCAGGGGATGGCTCCATATGCGGCGGTGGTGTTGGGTGGATATTTGCACGGGCTGGTGGGGGAGATGAATAACGGCCGTTTTGGCCTCCTGGCGCACGAAATTGCCGACCTTATCCCAGCGGCCGCGCAGCACCTGCAAAATTATGCTTCGGCAGGCAGCCAGCGGCGGGCGCGATGAGCCGCCTGCCCCAGCCGGGAAATGCAGCGGTCAATGCCAACCAGGGTGCGCCGCTTGATGTCAATATCAACACCCGGCTGGTTTTGAATCACGGTTTTTAGCTGGCTAAAGGCGGCGCGAGACAGGTTGGGGGAATGGGTGGGGTGGCGGATCACGGCACCCATGCCAAGCTGCTCAATGGCATCAAACAGAGCCACCAGACGAATGATGCCGTTGTAGTTGGTTTGCAGCGTTTCCAGCGAGAAATGATCCAGCAGCAACACATATGGGGTTTCCGCCCGCAAGGGGACGTAGGTGATTTGTGTGTAAACGCGGCGCAGGAATTGCATCCATTCCGGCTCTAACAGCGGGGCGCGAATGGCTTCGTCGAAGTTAAAACGCAAGTAGAGGCCGTTTGGCTGCTGGATGATGCGGTAGGGGAGGGTTTCATAAACGGCCGTTTCTCCCCCCAACTCAAACAACCGCCACATCTCGCTACCCGGCTGGACCACCGCATCATCCGGGTTCCCCAGTCGCATATCATCTCCCGCCACCGTATAAATTTTGGGCGGCACCGATTCCCGCACCAGTTGGGCAAACTCATACTGGTTAGAGCTGCCCACCACCAGCAGCCCCTGCGCCACCAGATCGGGAATGGTGGGGGAGTAACCAACCATTTCCACTTCGTCGGCAAAAAGAACGCGCATGGGCAGGAGGGTGGTTTGGATAAACGCATCCTGGTCGGCCTGGCGCAAGCGGTGGGTGGTGGTGTCCCAGGCGTAGAAGTGGAGCAGCCGCGCCCATTTTTTGACGGAGAGCAGGGAGAGGGGGGTGCCGCAAAACGGCCGTTTTTCCACCACATACACAAACTTACCCTGCTTCACCATCTTCGGCTGAATATTGTCCGGCAGCCCCTGCTTCTGCCGCAGCACCATATCCAGCAAATAAAGAAACGTCGTTTTCCCCGTCCCCGGCTCACCACAGATGATGATGGGCGGCGTAATCGTTGGCTTCGACGGCTTGTGGCCGTTGCCCCGCAGCCGCCCCACCCAGTGCGACAGGCGGGACGGCACAGGGGCTGGCTGAGGCATGGGCGGCGTGGTTGCCAGATAAGCGGCAATATCCGCAACGATGGCGCGGTGGGTGGCAGTGAATTTGGTGGTGTCTAAACCGGCCGTTTGCGCCACGGCCAGCAGCTCCTGCCAAAGCTGCTGCGTCAAATGGTCAACAAGATGCGTCATGGGGAATCATGAAAATGACACAGAGCTTCACAGAGAAGGCACAGAGACTCACAGAGAAAGAGACTCTGTGTAACTCCGTGTCTTCTCTGTGCCACTCCGTGTAACGCTTGGGTTAAAAGCGATCAATCACCGTCACGCCGGTGGTGGCAAACTCGTTCATGCACGGCAATGCTTCGGTCGCCTCTTCCAGGGTGATGGTGCGGCCAACCAGCTTTTCCGGCTGCAAAAGACCATTGGTGATCATCGCCAGCACCGCATCATACCGGTGCGCCTGCATCCCGTGGCTGCCCAAAATCTCCAGCTCGTTGGCAATCACCTTGTCCATGGGAATGGCCGGGTGGCTGTGGTCGGCCAGCATCAGGCCCACCTGAATATGCTTGCCCCGCTTCCTCAGGTTGGCAATGGAGTTAAAGCAGGTAATAGGGCTGCCTAGCGCATCCAGCGAGACATGCGCCCCGCCGCCGGTGACCTCGCGCACCGCCTGCACCACGTCGGCTTCGGCAGCGGCATTGATGGTGACATTGGCACCCACCGCCCGCGCCAAATCCAGCTTGTCGGCGGCAATGTCCACTGCCACCACGTTGGCACCCAGCGCATTGGCAATCATGATGGCCGACAAACCCACGCCGCCGCAGCCATGCACCGCCACCCACTGCCCCGCCGACACCTTCCCCTGGTCTACAATGGCGCGAAAGGAGGTGATAAAGCGGCAGCCGAGGCTGGCGGCAGCCACATCGCTGATGCTTTCGGGCAAGGCCACCAGATTGACATCGGCGCGGTCAATGGCGACGTATTCGGCAAAGGAACCCCAGTGGGTGAAGCCGGGCTGAAACTGGTGGTCACACACTTGCTGCTGCCCAGCGGCGCATTGGGGGCAGTGGCCGCAGCCGCAGCAGAAGGGGACGGTAACGCGCTGCCCCGGCTGCCAGCGGGTGACTTGTTTGCCAACGGCCGTTATCACCCCCGCCAGCTCATGACCCGGCACGTGGGGCAGGGCAATGTCGCTATCATGGCCGACCCAGCCGTGCCAATCGCTGCGGCACAGCCCGGTGGCCGTCACTTGCACCACCACGCCATCGGGCGCGGGCGCGGGGTCGGGAACGTTTTGGATGGTAATGGGACCGGAAAATTGTTCAAAAACGGCTGCTTTCATAATGAGAGATTGGGAGATTAGGAGATTGGAGATTGGGCTGGTAAATCTCCCAATCTCCAATCGCCTAATCTCCTCTGTTATGGGGCTTCGGCCAGTTCAATTGTAATCGTCGTAGACACCTGGCTATAAAACGGGTCGTCGGGTTCGCCGACGGTCACTGTGACCTGGGCGGGGCCTTCGACATCAACGGGCAGGAAGATGGTTTGCTCCCAATAGCCCCAAAAATCAGTGCTGCTGTCGGTTTCGCTGATAATACGGCCGTTTTCCAGCAAAATCGAAACACGCACCGGGGCAAGCTGGGCGCCAAAGGCCGTCCCGTAAATAAACAAATCCTTCCCCGCCGTAGCGATGGCATCCGGTGGCGGGTTGCCAATGGTGATCCCTTTGGCTTCGGGGTCGTCGCCTGGCAGCACATTGAGCGGAAGCTGCACTTCGCGCCACGTTTCTTCGCCGGGGGTGCCAAACCCGGCAATGGCGCAGACGTTGCCAGCGGCGGTGGGGGGCAAGACAAGGAAGGCCTGCCAGTAGCCGCTGCCGCGTAGGGGGTAGCTTTGGCTGGCAAGCCGCGTTTGGCAATTGTCGCCCAAAACGGCGATGTTGATGAAGCTGCCGCCGGGTCGCTGGGCGTTGCCGTCAAAAAAGAGATTGTAACCAGCAACGGCCGTTTCTTCCGCTTGCGGCCGCCGTAGCAGCAAATACCGATCCGCCGCCGTGGGGTCAACAGCCAACTGGATGGGGAGGGTGTTGCTGATGACGGCGGCGTGGTTGTCGGTGACGGTGGCAACAAGGGTGGCCGAACCGCTAACAAATTCGGGGACGCGCAGCCGGGCTTGCCAGAAGGTGTCTTCGACGAGGCCGACGGTTTCGGTGAGTAAACGGCCGTTTAATGCCCGTAGCGTCAGCGAAATCGTTTGGCTGGGAGCAAGCTGCGCCAGCCCGCGCACGGTAACGTCACTGCCCAGCAGCAGGGTGGCCTCGGCCGCTGGGTCGCTGATTTTGACAAAGGAGGGGGGCAGGGTAGGCGTTGGGCGTGGAGTATGGGTGGGCAAAACGGCCGTTGGTTCGGGCGTGGGGGCCAGGGCGGAGAGATCGAGGGTGGCGGGAAGGGTAGTGGGAACGGCCGTTGGTGCCAGCGTCGGCAGTTGCGCCACCGCCGCCTGCGTGGGAATTGCCACATTGCCGGGGTTGCCCCCGCCGCAGCCAGCCACTAACCATAAAAGAAAAAACAAACCATTTTTGAACAAGAATTTAAGCATGAGCAATGATTATACTTACTTTACATATTGTAACTATACAGGTCTGCCTGAAAAGCTACTCAAAAGGCTTGTCATTCCCGCGAATGCGGGAATCCATGCCGAGGGTGAAGATGGATACCCGCCTATGTGGGTATGACACCTGTATAGTTACTACATATTTATAATAGCCTGCCCACCATTGGTAGCTTGTTTAGACAGAGTTAGCTATTATTGGATTATGGTAGCAGACGAAATGATGTACAGTAACGATGCGTGGCTCCAATATATTATTGAACAAACAAAAGATATTGAAGTCAGTGAGATCGAACAAAATGTTATTGATAAACTTGTACATGAAGTTTATCGGTTATCAACAGAGTCTAACAGAAGACTATGGTTAGCTGCTGCATTTGATCTGCTACTCTCTGCTGAGTATTACAGAACGGTAGCACATACTGGGTGGTTATATTGTCCTGATGGTCATATCCCCTTAATGCTTTATCCGTATACAAATGCCTGCCCTTGTTGTGTACTGCAAAATAAATTTGTGTACCACAACGCGAATAAACCTAAATCAGGTTCAATAGGCGCAAAGACCTCTCGACTCCTTACCGCATTTCTCCAATCTTTGTTTTTGAAAAACAGGCGTTCTATTCAAGTAAAAAAAGGTGTTGAACCGGTTGATATTGTTCTCATTGATCATAGTACATCTCCAACGGCACTCATGTTCGCAGAAATAAAAGCGGCACCTTTAATCACTTTACCACTAGCAATAGTTTCGCAAACGATCACGCAAGAAGTTGGTAATCATGTTAAACAGGTTGCGCATCGCGTTTCAGATTTTGTCACACTTTATGGCACTCAGCTAAATCTTTTCCTTCCACAGACGACAGGATCATCTTCTGGTTGGCAATTAATTCCTTTTGGCACACGACAAGATATTTTTGATGAGGAGTGGGCTTATCATGCACTATTGCGTTTGCTTTCCAATGAGGAACATTTCCTTACATCATATTTCGATTTCTGGGAAACAGCTCTAAAATATTATGAGCAAAAGTCCCAAACTGATCTCTTTTGGCTAACCAATGCTTGCGGCCAACCGTCACCACGCCCAGCAGATTGGCCTCGCAGACATGGAGCCTCAGGTCATGAATCTATTTCAGACAGCAAATCAAGCGTTGGTATGGATCGGACAGATGACCTAAAAAAAGCTACTTATCAAGTTCTGAAAATTAGCACGTCAGGAAATCCTTCCCAAAAGTTTCACTACACTGTCGGCATCATCTCTAACATACATGCTATTCGTCATTTCGATGAGTACATGTATGCCCTTAAAGATGTAGTTTGGACACGTGATGAAGCAAACAAAGTACAATATGCTCGAGATTTACCTCCTGACACCCCCCTCTTTAATTTGTTTGATGGCATCCTTGCCTTAACTCAAACATATACTCGCGATAAATGGTTAGCTAAAATCTTCGATTTTTAGGAGTGAAGAATGCAGCCAATTTATAATCATGAGCCACGCAAAGCAGGTGTTGAAGTACAAAGACGAATTAATGCTTTGAAAATAGGTCAGAAAATGCAGGACCTCCCTGAAGAGCTATGGCATGATAGCTTTTATTATTATGTTAAAAAGGACCCAAATCGAGTAGGGGGTCCCAATTTGCGTCTTATTCGCCTTGATCCAGATGAACCATCTTTGACAGTTACCGGCCATGTTTTTAACAAGTTTGTGCACCCTTACGAAAACAGGTTTATCACGCCAAGAGAAGCCGCCCGTTTACAAGGTTTCCCCGATCAATTAAAGTTCTGTGGCAGTTTGACAAGTGTCCAAAGGCAAGTTGGTGACGCTGTGCCAATTAGATTGGGAGCCGCTGTGTTTGAAACCTTGTTAGAAACCATGACAACGATATGGCCTGATAAACGAAGTTTTAATGCTTTAAGCTTGTTTAGTGGTGCCGGAGGTTTTGATATTGCAGCAGAACAAGCTGGTCTTGAAGGGAAGGCCAGGATCAAGCCCTTTGCTTGTGTTGAAATTGAGAAAGATCGTTGCAATACGCTTCGGGGTTATTTTGGTGATAAGGTAAAAGTCTTCCAGAAAGACATTCGTGATCTTCCCCCAATCGAACTTATCGCTGATTGTGGTTTTAGTCAGCAAGACATTGCCCTTATTTATGGGGGGCCACCGTGTCAATCATTTAGTCAGGCGGGAAAACAAGCCGGCGTGAATGATCCACGAGGTGATTTGATTTTTGAGTTTGTGCATTTTGTTAATGAAATAAAGCCTCCTTTTTTTATTATGGAAAATGTGTCGAATTTAAAAGCGATTGACAAAGGGCAATTATTACAGCAAATACTCCGGGCTATGAGAGACGCGGGTTATTGTGTGAAACATCAAGTTTTAATGGCCGCCGATTATGGAAGCCCCCAAAAAAGAAGGCGGCTCATCTTTGTGGGAACTCGTCACGATATTGAGCCACAAGGCAGGTTGCCTGAACCAACGCATGGAGAAATACAATCCCTGTTCGATCTTAAACCTGTAAAGACTGTGCGTGATGCTTTTAAAGGATTACCTTCACCAGATTATGAGCCTGTTCAAGTTCCGCCTATGACAATACAGGCTGACTGAACGGGGTGTTTTCACAGGATTATGGTAGCTCTGTCACCTCTGCTCTTTTTGGTTTATTGGCTGCTGCTTGGCGTGCTGGCGGTGGCGCTGGTGGCGTATCGGCGCGTCAACTGGGTTTGGTCGGCGGCGACGTGGGCGGCGGCGACGGGGGTGTGTGGCGTGGGGCTGCTTATTTGGCTGGGGCAGCGGCTACTGCTGCCGCTGCTGGTGGTGCTGCCGCGCTGGTCGGCCATGCTGCCGGTGCCACCATGGGCGTGGCGCATGGACGGGGTGGCGTGGGAGTTGAGCGGGCTGCTGTTGGGGATGATAACGGCCGTTTGTCTCACCCTCTGGCACGCCCAGGACGACACCCCCGGTTTACCCATCTTCGTGCTGCTGCTCCTTCTCACGGGGCTATCTACCATTTGGGCGAACACCTTGCCCAGCCTGATGGCCGGGTGGCTGCTGCTGACGGCGGCGTGGTTTGCCGTGCTGGCCGCGGCCAGCAGCCGCAATGCCGATGGCTGGTCGCTGCGGCTGAAGCGGGTGGCGTGGCATTTGCTAACGCTTTTTGGGCTGTGGCTGGTGGGCATTTTGGTGTCGCTTAACGGCAGCGAGAGTTTGGTGGTGGGGGCGGGCAGCCCGGTGGTGATGACAGTGGTGCTGCTGGCGGTGCTGGTGCAGATGGGGGTGTGGCCGCTGCATGGCTGGCGACCGCGCCAAGCCCCTTTGCCGCTGCCGGTGGCCTGGCTGCTCAACAGCGTGCCGCCGCTGCTGGGGGTGGTGACGCTGGTGCAGTTGGTGGTGATTAACGAAGCGGCACTGGATACCAGTTTGGCGTTTACGGCCGTTGGGCTGCTGGGGTCGCTGGTGGGGACTGTGTTGCTGTGGCGGGATTTGGCGAAGCCGGAGCGGGCTGTGGGCTGGGTGTCGCTGGCATTGGCGGGGCAAACCTTTTTGGTGGGGCTGTGGGGCGGGGTGGCGGCATTGCTGGCGGCGGCTTACGGGCTGGTGCTGGCGACGGGTATTTTGTTTTTGCTGGTGGAACGGCCGTTAACGCGACCCCATCCCCTGTGGCGATATGGCTGGCGGCTGATTGCCCCCGTGTTGGCAATGGGAACTGTGGCGGCGGTGCCGCTGCTGCCGGGTTTTGTGGCGCAGGTGCAGCTTTATGAAGGCTGGCTGGAAAATGGGGCAGGGGTGCTGCTGCTGTTTGGGATGCTGCTGCATTTGCTGTTGATAACGGCCGTTTACCAGCTTATTCGTGGTGGTCAACCGGAAACCGAGGAACTCCAATTGGCGCGACCGGACAAGGTGGACGTGGCGGCGGGGCTGCTGGCGGTAGGGCTGGTGATAAACGGCCGTTGGGCAGCTATCAACCAATCAAGCCAAACCCAGTGGCTGGCGTGGGTCACGGTGCTGGTCACATTGATTGCCGCCGGGGTATTGTCCCGCTTTTTAAAGCAGGAGCAGTCGGTGTGGTTTAGCTGGCGCGAGATGCTGCCGTTAACGGAACGGTTGTGGTGGCTGTTGGCGCAGTTGGTGCGTCTTGGCCGCAGCGGATTGGCGGCACTAAAAGATGCGCTTTCCATTTTAGAAGGAGAAACGGGGCTGCTGTGGCTGCTGGCATTGCTGCTCCTGTTTTTGCTATTGTAGGAATTTCGACAGGGTTGACAGGATTTTGTACAAACCTTTACCCAAATCCTGTTTAATCCTGTAAATCCTGTCAAAAAAATTTTCATGACGATTCCGACGATTTTTGAGTGGCTGGCGCGATTTGGCGCGTTGCGGGGTGAACCGGCGGCGTATTTGGTGGTGTTAACGGCCGTTATCATTCTCATCGCCTGGGATTGGCGGGCAAGTTTGGCCGGGCTGCTGGTTCACCACCTGCTCGCCTGGCTGCTTTTGGCCGATATGCTCGATCCTCGACTGGCGACAGTAAAGCTGGTGGCAGGGCTGTTTGTTTGCCTCATTTTCTATTGGACGGCACGGCAACTACAGCAGCGGCCAAAACCAGCGGAGCAGCGGCTGCGGCTAGGGCGGCTGTGGCTGCCGGCTTCGCTACCCCGGCGGCTCATTCTGACCCCACTCATGCTGCTGCTGGTGCTGTGGCTGGCGCAAAATCCTGCCTACGCCTTGCCAGGCGTGCCGGAATCGTTGGGATATTTGCCGCTGGCGGTTTACGGTCTGGCGGGGCTGGGACTGCTGGGCATGGCGAAAACCACCGACCCATGGCAAGCAGGGTTGGGGCTGCTTCTCTTTTTGACCGGGTTTGACCTGTTTTATAGCTATCTGGATCATTCGGCATTGGCATTGGCTTTGCTGGCGATTATACAACTGCTGGCGGCGGTGGCGATAGCCTATTTGGCGCAAGGGCAACGGCCGTTAACGGCGGTGGAGGCATGATGCGTTTGCCCGTTTTGCTGCTGCTATGGCCGCTGCTGCTGGCGTGTCTGGTGCAAGCCATCGGCTGGCTGCCCATTCCCCATCGTTCGCGCTGGCTCAATCGGTCACAGGTGGCAACGGCCATTGCGGCGGTGGGAACGCTGTGGGTGTGGTGGCGATTAACGGCCGTTTCCCCCGCCGCCAGCCTGCCCATGCCTACCACCCATGCTTTGACCATTAGCTCCACAACGCTTGCCCTGCTGCCCAGTGGACAGGCTTTGTGGCAGATCATCTATGCCTTGGTGACGCTGCTGTTTGTGGCGGCACTCATTTGGCCGCAAGGAGAGCAATTTGTGACCGGAACCCTGGTGGCCTTGTCGCCGCTGGCGTTGGCGCAGTTGGTGCCAATTTTGCCACTGCAAGCTGTCGGCATTTGCGGCGGGCTGGCTCTGCTGGGTTTGGCGGCGCAGGACGGCCACGCAGAAGCGACATCGGCGGTAATGCGTTTTGTGTTGCTCATGCTGCTGGCACTGCCGATCCTGCTGTTGGTCGGCTGGTATGAGTCGTCGGGTGACGCGACACAGTTGGCACTGGCGGCGCGGCTGCTGCTGTTAGCCATGCTGCTGCTGCTGGGTGGCTTCCCCTTTTTTATCTGGGTCAGCCGTCTGGTGGTGGATGCGCCGCTGGGGGTGACGGTGCTGCTGCTGGGGGTGGGACAAACGGCCGTTTTTGCCTTCCTTTTCCAACTGCTCACCCTCAACCCGGCACTGCTGGCGGATGGCACGTTTGGGCAGTTGGGGCGGTGGTGCGGGGTGGCAACGGCGTTGGTGGGGGGTGTGCTGGCGTTAACGGCCGTTTATCCCCGCCGTTTGCTGGGGGCGCTGCTGCTGATTGACATTGGCTTTGGGCTAATCACGCTCACGTTCCCCCCCGCCATCGGCTGGGAGACGGCTCTGGCCCTGCTGCTGGTACGCTTGCTCAGTCTGCTGCTGGCGTTGGTGGGGCTAAATTTGCTGGAGGCCAACCAGGGGCGGTCGCCGTTTGCGCTGCTGCTGTTTGTCTATAGCTGTCTGGCACTGCTGGGGCTGCCGTTGACGGTGGGTTTTGGTGGGCGGTGGGTGATTTTGGCGTTGGTGGCTGAGGTGGTGGGGGGAGAAACGGCCGTTTCCTGGCAAACCATCCTCCTTCTCCTCGCCACCGCAATGGGAACCTACGGCCTCTTCCGGCTCCTTGCCCTGTTCTTTGCCCCCCAACCCCACACCGACACACCCGCCCAACCACCCGAACCCCTCTGGCTGCGCGGCCTGCTGGCCTTGCTGCTGCTAATTGGGCTATGGTTAGCCGCCTTCCCCCAGGCCCTACTTAGCTACGCCCACAATTTGGCAGCACTATTCGGTTAACCGTTATGCCCAACACACCTCCCCGCATTTACCTTTGCCCGCCCCATATGTCTGGCTATGAGCAGCAATATGTGCAAGAGGCGTTTGCCAGCAACTGGCTGGCTCCCCTTGGCCCCAATGTAGATGGGTTTGAAGCGGAGTTTTGTGCGACGATTGGCAGCCGCTATGGGCTGGCAACGACCTCCGGCACCGCCGCGCTGCATTTGGCAATGCGGCTGCTGGGGGTTGGGACGGGGGATGAGGTGCTGGTTTCAACCTTTACCTTTTGCGCCAGCGTCAACCCCATTTTGTATCAGGGGGGCATCCCAACGTTTATTGACAGCGAGACCGTCTCCTGGAATATGGATCCCAATTTGCTGGAGGATACCTTGCGGCGACGGGCGCGGGTCGGCCGGCTGCCCAAAGCGGTGGTGCTGGTGCACATTTTTGGGCAATCGGCTAACCTTGACCCAATTGTGTCCCTGTGCCAGCAGTATGGCGTGGCACTGATTGAGGATGCTGCAGAGGCGGTTGGAACAACTTATAAAGGAAGCGTGCCGGGTACATTTGGGACTCTTGGCGTTTTTTCCTTTAACGGCAACAAAATTATTACGACCACGGGCGGTGGAATGCTGGTTTCGGATGATGCGGCCTTGATGGCGCAGGCACGCAAGCTAGCCACCCAGGCACGTGATGATGCCCCCCATTATGAGCATACCGAGGTGGGATACAATTATCGGCTGAGCAATGTGCTGGCGGGAATTGGGCGGGGGCAACTGCGGGTATTGGCTGAGCGGGTGGCTGCACATCGGCAAAACTTTGCCTTTTATCAAGAGGCACTAGGGCATTTGCCGGGGATTACCTTGATGCCGGAAGCCCCCTGGGGCGGCCACAGCCGCTGGCTCACCTGTCTGACCATTGACCCAGCCCAGTTTGGTGCCGACCGAGAGACGGTGCGTTTGGCATTGGAAGCAGCCAACATTGAGTCGCGCCCTGTTTGGAAGCCGATGCATCTGCAGCCTGTCTATGCAGATTATGAGGCGGTAGGGGGTAAAGTGTCGGCCGATATTTTTGCCCAAGGATTGTGTTTGCCCTCTGGTTCTAGCTTGTCGCTGGCTGATTTGGAGCGTATTACAACACAGTTTTGCACGGTGATTTAGTAGTACCTTTTCTCTAATAGTGCCTCTCTACGGGACAGTGGTACTATTCATTCACGGTAATTGCACAGTTTTTTTACCAATACGTAATATGATTGTTAACCGATAAGCCATACAATGCAGCTTGCAATGGTGAGATCGGATATATGGTACACAGTAACTGCTTTTTTGTAGAAGGTTGCTTAACCCTCATCACGTTTTATCTCAGAAAGCACTCTGGTTTCCGCTAACTGGTATTCGACATTTTATTCATGCGCCAAAATTAGCACTTATGTCAATAAAATGGCGCATTTCATGTTCACCAAAATCACTTGAAGATTTGACACCTGATTCTATAACAAGACATTTGTATCAAATTGCAACTGGATAGCTTGATGACAACTTTTCGAGTCAACAAAAAAATAATAAAAAAGAGGAGGCAACACGAGTCAATTCACATTTCTCAACTTGTTCGCATTGGACTACTGCTACTATTAACGTTTCTCTACAGCGGTGCTTTTCAGTTCTTATTCTTGCTATCTCGCAGTTTGTTATACTTCTTTTACGCACTATGTTTCGCGCTGATTTTTATGCACTTTATCGATAAAAATCGTCAGCCATACAATTTTGCGTCATTAAGCCCATACTTTATCTGGCTATTGTTCTATTTTATGTGGGGCAGTTTAGTATCAAACGATCTCGATGTTGTTGTCCCTCAAGTGGGTCGTGCTATTTTTTCAAACTTGCTTATTGCAATACTAATACTTAGTGCAATAAGAAACCAACAAGATCTGCAAAAGTTTGCCTTATACATTCAACTTGTTGCGATCTGGAATTTTATACTTAGTCTATGGATGTCTTTTGATCCGTCACTGATTATTAGATTCAATCAATTTTTTGGCGTTCAGCAAATTGGCTTTCTCAAGCTAAGACCTGCGGGTTTATGGATTAATCCAAATGCGGCCGCATTTGCTTTTATTTTTGCATTACTCTTATCATATTGGAGCAATGGACTTGTTGCTTGGCTAGGTAGATTTTCAGCAATAGGGGGAGTCTACCTTTCTGTGTCACGAACTGGGTTTTATGTTCTGTTGTTTTGTCTTGTTGTATTGCTTTTATTTTACTTGCGCTCGCGTGCGTTTTGGACAAAGCTAATTGTTGTTGCTGGGTTTGCTTTTATATTGCTAGGTTTAAATTCTTCATTACTATCAGATTTTAACGACAGGAGTGCATCACAGTTTAGAGCGACACGCTTGCTTAATTTTGCAGAAGAGGATGTAACTGTTGGCGGGCCTATCTCACGTCGGCAGCTACTAACACTAGCATTACAGCAGATTGATCGTATGCCATGGTATGGGTATGGGGCTCTATCATTTCAATCATATAATGAAGCGTTCTCTAGAAACCTGTTACCCACAGGGGCGCATAACATATTTATAGCTGTTATGGGTGAAACCGGAATTGTGGGAATAGTTAGCTTTTTGGGCTTGATTATTTTAACTATTCATAGCTTGCTCCGTTCTCCTATCGTTTCATCTGCCCGTATTATTATGTTGTTAATGTGGATATCCTACCTCTTGTTTGGATTGGCGTGGCATAATCAACTAACGTCTGTATTAGGTATTATGCTAACACTCCTAGTGTTTTACCTCCCTCATTGTCATCAAATAAAAGAGCTTAGAGAAGTTAAGATTGCCCATTACCCATAATTGTATGCTACCAGAAATCACCCCTTTGTATACAAGTCATTAAGCATTAAACTTTCCTAGCGTAAAGACTATTCTTCTATGAATGATTCGGCTACAACAACGTCATTTCAGAAGCCTGCTACTTTTGCTTGGATCATGGCTGCTGGTGTCTTATCAGGGTGGGGGTATTGGTTTGTTTCCTTTGTAACTGGCTTCATAAGGGTTCGGATCCTGTTAAGCTTTTTAAATGAGGTAGAAGCCGGTATCTGGTTTTTGTTATTAAACTTTTTAGGATATATAACACTTTTAGACTTTGGGGTTGGGGTTACTCTAGCTCGAAACATCTCTTTTGCTATAGGGGGGAAATTCCCTCAGAAGTGGATTGTTGGAGAGGAACGACAGCATTTTAGTATGCAGAAAGTTGTTACGGCAGATTTGATAGCAAGTGTTGCAAGACTTTACCAAATTTTTTTTCTGGTGGGTGTGTCCGTGATCGGCGGGTTAGGAATTTTCTTTTTTCCACTTGTTGTGCGTGAACCTTGGTCTATAGAGTTATCTATCACTTGGGTATTGATTCTGGTAGCTGGTGGATTATCAATTCTGACAATCACACCGAGTGCCACGTTGCTGGGTCAGCAGAAATTGCATTACCAACAAATGATTTCTGGAATAACTCGAATTCTGGGCTTTACTCTTACATTAATTGTTCTTTATCTAGGTTTAGGTATTTTGGGAGTTGCCTTCGCAGTGATGTTCGAGTATTTAATTCGCTGGATACTTTGCTGGTGGCTAGTTAGAAAATTAAATCCATTTCTTAAATCAGAAATTAGGGGACGCGTGCAAACTCCTTTAGCGAAATCATTGATCGGGCCTAGTCTGCGTATGGGGCTTATTACTACGGCTTCGACTTTGATTCTGCAAACAGATAATTTAGTAATATCTTTGCACCTTGGGCCTGAAAAGATAACTCCTTATGCTATTGCTTTTCAGTTAGCTCATACTCTGTTGTCTGTAGCCCTAACTTTTCCAGCTCCAATGGTAGCTTTGTCTGCTCAAGCATTTGCAGAGAATGCTACGGAGCGGCTAAAGACAATGTTAGGCAATAGCCTAAAATATACCCTTTCATTTGTTGTATTGGGTGCGGGAATTTTGTTTTTTTCTAGTGAGGAAATAATTGATATGTGGGTTGGTTCCGGTTATTTTGTAGGAACGAGCCTTGTGATGTTACTTTTGCTTGTGATGCTTTTGGAAGCTCATACGATCGTTCATTTGAGGCTAATTACCGCAAGCGATCAAATTCCGTTTACCCCTTGGTATATTGCTGCTGGGATTTTGAATATGATTATAAGCTATTGGCTTGTAGGGCTTTGGGGATGGCACGGTGTTGTGGTAGGTACCATAATATCTCAGGGGTTAACAGTTTATTGGTATGTGCCTTATTTTACACAACGATCTTTAGGCATTAGTTTCAAAGAGTATTTAACTTGGCTTGCCAAACCCGTAATTGGGCTGATTTTTGTGGTTTTTTCATCAGGAACTCTCATGATTTGGGGATTGTCTTATTTACCTGGATTGTTAGAAATGCCTTTTCTGCGATTAGTTATAAGTTCAGTGTCTATTGCTATTTTGGGATTTGCTTGGTTTGTTTGCGAAGGGCTGTCTATCTATGAGCGAAAATCTTTGGTTTCGTTGCTTGTTGGGTTGCAGATTTTGTCAAGATTGCGACAAGTTTTTGATCATTCATCTTCAACCTAAGAACGAACAAGAATAGTGGAAAATCTTAGGTTATTGATATAACTATGATGCATTATGCAGGAATAGATACATCTAAAAGAGTAATCTATACACGGGATTTTCGATGAAAGTTACACTATTGATTTCTACTTTAGAGGCTGGTGGAGCTGAGCGCGTTGTTACGCAAATGGCAAACTATTGGGTCGCTAAGGGTTGGGAAGTGAGTATTATAACATTAACTGGTCGTAATATTAAGCCACATTACTTTTTAGATGAGCGAGTAAATCATATACCTTTGGGGCTTATTCAGGTTTCAGTAAATGCTTTTCATGCGTTTTTCAATAACATTAAAAGACTCAGATCCTTTCGGCAGGCCTTCAAAAGTATTGAGAGTAATATAACTATCTCATTTGGTGATAGGACTAATGTGCTGGTTTTGCTGTCTTTACTTGGTTCTAAGAATCCCATAATCATTTCTGAAAGAAGCAATCCATTGCTTCAGCCAATTGGGCGGGGTTGGGCTATTGCACGGGAATTGCTTTATTCAAAGGCAAAACGCCTTGTTATTCAAACGCAAGAGGCCGCAGAACTGTACTCAAACAAAATCCAGAAAAACATAGCTATTGTTCCTAATCCAATTAACCTACCCAAGCGATTTGATAGGCGGGAGATGCTTGGATGCCAAGAAGCAAAGAGACAGAAAAGAATCATAGCTATGGGGCGGCTTACCTATGAAAAAGGTTTTGATCTTTTAATAGAAGCCTTCAGTAAAATTGCTTTAAAACATCCTGACTGGGTTTTGGAAATATGGGGAAAAGGGCCATTAGAATCCGATTTGAGCAAGAAAATTTGTAATTTGGGCGTTCAGAAAAGGATATTTTTATGTGGACAGACCAGCCAACCTTTTGAGATGCTACGTCAGGCAGATCTATTTGTGTTATCTTCTCGGTGGGAAGGTTTCCCTAACGTGTTGTTGGAGGCTATGGCTTGCGGTTTGCCAGTGATTAGTTTTGACTGTCCATTTGGCCCTTCTCAAATTGTTCGTGTAGGTTTAGATGGTGTTTTGGTTTCCCGTGGTGATATTGTCGCATTAGCAGAAGCGATGGATCGACTAATGCAAAATGATAACTTGCGTAGTGATCTTGCTCGAAATGCACAAGAGGTTACTGAACGATATGGTTTGGTAAAAGTAATGGACATGTGGGAAGCGATAATTTCCGATTCGTTGAAAAGCTGTTAGCTATTAGCAAAATCAAATATTTTTTGTTTGGACATATAAATGATAAATCAGTTAGCTAGGTATTATTCTATAATTGAAAGTCAAGATAAGAAGCTTAGATTTATAATGTCTCGCTTGCTCTGGAGGTCTCGTTTATGTTATCTCGCGATGATATATCGCAATGGATATAAAATGAGATTCTTCCCTACAGCTCTTGCAGCAACACTTTGGGTTGAGAATAATGACAGAAACAACGATGAGCTTTTTTTAGAACATTTTTTAAAGAGGGGAGATACTTTTGTCGATATTGGAGCTAATATTGGTGTTTTGACTTTAAAGGCAGCTTCAGTAGTTGGCGAATCTGGTTCTGTTATTGCGTTTGAACCCCATCCGAGAGTTTTTAATTACCTTACCAAAAACATTTCGTTGAACGATTTTAGGAATATTCGAGCTTATAACGTTGGGTTAGGCGAGCATAATAATATATTACACTTTACCAACAAAAGATCTGATGATCAAAATAAGGTCTCCGAAATCGGAAGTATCAAGGTCAATGTTGAGCCTCTGGATCATTATAAATTGCGGTCTGTTGATTTGATGAAAGTAGATGTCGAAGGTTATGAGAAATTTGTGTTTTTAGGTGGTTCCAACACACTGGATGGAACGCATACGATCTATTTTGAGTCTTGGGATAAGCATTGTCAGACCTTTGGGTACCATGCACATGATCTCATAAAAATGTTGGTAGAGATGGGTTTCAGAATATTTAAATTGACAGCCGAACACCAGCTTTACCCAGTTCCTGATAACTATAATTCGAAAGTTTGTGAGAACTTGATTGCTACCAAAAATGTTCCTGACTTGATTCGTCGAACCCAATATCAGCTATTAGCAAATTCTAGTCTTTGACGGTTTGTACAAGTATTTTAGGAAATGAAGTGTGAATTGTCCTCAAATTATCAACTTGCTTTTTTTAGGAAAAGCTTGTTTATAATACTGATTTTATCCCTTCTTGTATTTTATCGAATTAGGTCAGTGTATTTAATGAATTATGCTGGCATTTTGATGATCAAACATCTTGGGCAACTTGAAAGTAATATTTTTGATGTTTTTACAAGTGGGGATGCGTCAGGTTCCGATTGTTTGCGTGTAGACTTGTCTAAGCTTGAGACAAATCATAACATGAATATTGGACAGTACATTCAACAGGTAGGGGTAACCAACTCTCAATCACAGCGTTTGATGGCTTATGTTGCCCTTTATGATGGGAATCGTCAGGCAGTAATGCAAAATGATTCTGAATATCTCTTACCAATCACAAGATTGGCAATGGTCTTGGAGATTGTTAGCCGAGAACAATGCGTTGATTTAATATCTGAAATGGGAGATATCCCTCAAATTAAAAAGTTTTTGATAACTGGGGGAGAGTACTTTCAAACTCTGGGAAAGATTCCTCTAAGCAGGTCATTTTACCAAGCGGCCTTAGCGTTAGATGGTAGCAATACGAAGGTTCTTGACTCTCTTTTATTTTTGTATTCGCAAAGCGGGAATTTTACGGGTGAGATAGAAATCCTAAACCATTATTTAGCTTTGGACATGGTGGCACGTGATTCACAGTATTATATGCGGTTAGCTTATCTTGAAGAGCTTAAGGGGAATTGGCAAGATGCTATTCGGGCTTATGAAGAAGCATGTACGCTGGGTGAGCTAGCCAGTATATGTCGTTATCGAATAGCTAGATTATATCATTATCAGTTACTTGATATTGCGAAGGCACAAAAAGAATATGAAACTATTCTTGAGGTAGAGCCTACATATGAGGCTGCTTGGCAAGGGTTAAACTTTGTGTTTGTTGAGCAAGGAGATTTCGAGAGGGCTTCAGATTTATTGGAGCGAATGCGGTTTGTTTTGCCTACTAGCGAGGCTCCAAGTCTTTATGCCGGCTGGAATGAATTAAAACGTTCCAGACCTTTAGAAGCAATTCCCTATCTGTTAGATGCTATTGAAACTAACCCTACAAACGCGCTCGTCTTTAATATCTTAGGTCGAGCTTACCGTGATGCCGGGATTTTAGATAAGGCGGCAAGAGCTTTTGAAGAGCAGGTACGCTTAGATCCAGTTTCGAGCCAAGGCATGGCAGAATTGGCTGAGGTCAGTTTGTTGCTAGGAGAGGATCAAACGGCTTGCGAATGGGTTATAAAGGCACTTGAGGTAAATGCAAATAACGAGTTAGCGAAACAAATTTCTGAAGAACTGTCTGGGTGCTGAGAATCTTGACTGTGGGATAGGATTAAAGTATACAGATTTTGTGTAATTACTTGATTGAGTAGGCAATAGGGCTAAATATGAACAGCGATATGATTTATAGAGTCGATCCAGAAACAGGCGAAACATTTCAATATGCTTTTACAGTATTTACTCCTACATTTAATCGAGCGCATACGTTGGAGCGAGTTTATGACAGCTTGTGCTTGCAAACATTTCGAGATTTTGAATGGTTAGTTGTTGATGATGGTTCGGCCGATGGAACTCGGAATTTGATTGATGGGTGGCAAGCCATTGCAGATTTCCCTATTCGATACATTTATCAAGAGAATCAGGGCAAGCATATTGCTATGAATAGAGGTGTTGGAAATGCGCGTGGTATGTTTTTTTTAACCTTTGATTCGGATGATTCTTGTGTTCCTGAAGCACTGGAGCGATTTGTTTATCATTGGTGCGCGATTCCGCTAGAGCATCGCCAGGGTTTTTCGGCGGTGACTGCGTTGTGTGTGGATTCTGATGGGAGGGTAGTTGGCGATAGTTATCCAGAGGAGCCTCTAGACTCTGATTCGCTTGAAACCTATTACAAATACGGGATTTCTGGCGAGAAATGGGGTTTTCAGCGGACAACGGTACTAAAAAAATATTTATTTCCAGAAGATGTAAAAAATAGTTATGTTCCAGAGGGTATTGTTTGGATGCAAATCTCTCGACAGTATAAAACCCGTTATGTTAATGACAGGCTGCGCATATATCATACAGAGCTTGTGTCAATCTCTAACCGGACAAATCGAAATAATGCTGCGGGTGGTTATTTAGCTTATCAACAGACATTGAATGATCATTTAGATTATTTTCGTTTTGCCCCTTTTGTGTTTTTTAAGGCGGCGATAAGGTACATTTTGTCGTCTTTATATGCTGGTTATTCTTTAAATGAGCAGAGAAAAGCACTTGAAAATCGATTGGCTCGTTTTTTATGGTGGTGTGCAGTTCCAGCTGGAATTGGATTATATTGGTTAAAGTATTGAGAATGAGTTTGTAGAAGTTTGATTATGAGTCGATAGGTGTCCATGAACAATCTGGTTTCCCCAATACGATTGATATTTTTGGTTCGTTCTCTTGATGCTGGCGGGGCTGAGCGTCAACTGACACAATTGGTACGGGGTCTTGATAAAAAGCGATTTGATGTCACGGTTTTAACGTTTTACGGTGGCGGTGAACTTTGGGACGACGTTGCGTCTTTGTCTAATGTGAAATTGGTTTCATTGGGGAAAAATGGCCGTTGGGATTTGGTATCTTTTTGGCGACGGTTGATTCGACAAATAAAAGTTCTTCAACCACACGTTATTCATGCTTATATGGGCGTTGCTAATGAACTGGCTTTACTTAGTGGAAAGGTGGCAGGCTCTAAAGTTGTTTGGGGGCTGCGGGCATCTAATATGGATTTTTCTAAGTATGATTGGTTACAGGGAGCAACTTTTCATATAGGTGCCCTTTTTTCGCGCTGGGCTGATTTGATCATTGTGAATTCTGATGCAGGACAACGCCACTACCTTGCAAATAGATATAGTAAACGAGCTATGATGACGGTTTCTAATGGGATTAATTGTGCCAAATTTTATCCCTGTGCAGATATTGGGAGGCAAGTGCGGAATCAGTGGGGGATTGCTCCAGGTAGTGTGTTGATTGGTATGGTCGCTAGATTAGATCCAATGAAGGATCATGTGTCGTTTTTGCAAGCGGCGGCCAGACTATTGAAGCAGCGTGATGATATTTGGTTTGTATGTGTGGGTGATGGGGCAGTTGAATATAAGCAGGGCTTGATGCAACAGGCTATAGACTTGGGTATTGATGAGCATGTGATTTGGGCTGGTTCTCGACGGGATGTAACGGCCGTTTATAACAGTTTTGATATAGCTGTCTTGGCGTCTAAAACAGAAGGTTTTCCAAATGTGGTGGGCGAGGCAATGGCATGTGGCATTCCTTGCATCGCAACTGATGTAGGGGATGCGAGTATTATTGTTGGTTCGAGCGAGCAAGTCGTTCCAGCACAGAACCCTGAAGCCTTGGCTGAGGCTATTGTTCGGATTCTTAACCTGTCCGATAATGAACGGAAACAGATTGGTAAAAACGGCCGTTTGCGCATCATAGAAAACTTTAGTTTGCAGACAATGGTTTCAACAACCGAAGAAGCCCTTGAGGCACTTGTGATTTAATCAGATAATCATGAACGTCAATCTGGGGATGAATTGTGACAAAACATAGAGTACTTCACGTTATTTCGGGCTTGGACACAGGCGGTGCAGAAATGATGCTGTACAAATTAGTGTCTGCTAGCAAAAACATTGAACATGCAGTCGTTTCCCTAAAATCTAATGGGAATGTAGGCTTGAAGCTAGCAGAGCTAGGCACGCCAGTTCATACCTTGGAGCTTGCCAACGTTTCAAATATTCCGTTTGCTTGGCCCAAATATACAAAAATCGTGCGGCAATTTAGACCACATCTCATCCAGGGTTGGATGTATCATGGGAATTTGTTTAGCTCTTTAGCCAGCTTTTTTCTACGCCTTCAAGTGCCAGTTTTATGGAATATACGCTATGGCGCATTTAGTTTAGAGCAAGAGAGTACCCTAACTAGGCAGCTAATCCAAAAAGGAGGCTGGTTATCACGACAGCCCAGGCACATCATTTTCAATGCTTACACTAGCATGAAACAGCACCATTCTTTGGGTTATGAAAAAGAGCGCTCAATCGTCATTCCCAACGGATTTGATTTAAACATCTTAAAACCAGATCCTGAAGCGCGTAAAAATCTTCATGCCGAACTGGGGATTTCAGAGGATATCAGGCTTATTGGTTATGTAGCTCGCTATCATCCGCATAAAGATCATTGCAACTTTATTAAGGCGGCAACACAATTACAAGATATACCTAACGTTCGGTTTGTCCTCGTAGGAAGTGAGATTGACAAAAGCAATAAAGAGCTAACGCAGTTGCTGGAACACCATCAACTGACTGAGCGCGTTTTTCTTTTTGGTGAGAGAGCCGATATTCCTGAAATTACTTCTGGATTAGATATAGCAAACTGTGTTTCTTGGACAGAAAGTTTTCCAAATATTGTTGGGGAAGCGATGGCTTGTGGTACACCTTGCGTTGTTACAGACGTGGGAGATGCTGCCTACGTTGTTGATAATACTGGAATTGTCGTTCCACCAAAAAACCCTCAGGCTTTAGCGTTGGCTTGGCGAAATCTACTGACTATGGATGCAGACCGACTAGCCCAGCTTGCTGAGGCTGCTCGCCAGCGAATCGTAGAAACCTTCTCCTTAACCGAAGTTACAAGACAATATGAGAACTTGTATCACCAAATCGGTGAGGAAGAATATATTCTGAATAAAGGATAACGAAATGTGTGGTATAGCTGGAGCCGTACAAAGAGGCTTGACATCAGAACAGTGGCAAGAAAACCTTGAGCGAATGGGAAGGTCTCTTGCCCATCGTGGGCCAGATGATGCTGGATTTTGGGCTGATGCTGAGGTAGGTGTTGGGTTTGCCCATCGCCGTTTGGCGATTGTCGATCTTTCGCCTGAAGGGCATCAGCCTATGTTCTCGCCAGACGGCCGTTTTAGCCTCATCTACAATGGTGAAATCTATAACTTTCCTAAGGTACGGCAGCAGCTTCTGGAACGAGGCCACCATTTTCGTGGACATTCTGATACTGAAATTATGCTAGCTGCTTTTTGTGAGTGGGGAGTATACTCCGCCCTTGAGCGTTTCATAGGCATGTTTGCTTTTGCCCTATGGGATCGGTCCAACGACACACTGACCCTAGCACGCGACAGGCTTGGTGAGAAACCCCTTTATTACGGCTGGCAGGGGAACAGCTTTTTATTTGGGTCGGAGCTGAAAGCTCTCCGTACTCATCCCACTTGGAACGCAGAAATCAATCGAAATGCCTTAGCACTATACGTGCGGCACAATTATATTCCCAGCCCCTATACTATTTTCCAAGAGATTTACAAGCTACCACCAGCCACTTATCTGACGCTCAGTTTATCAGGTCTAGCGCGCAAAGAACTTCCCGTGCCGACACCTTATTGGTCAGCTCAGGCTATTGCTGAAGCGGGACAAAGTGCTCAATTTAGCGGAACAGATAGCGAAGCTATTAAACATCTGGACACATTGCTTCGTGATGCAGTTGCTCAACAGATGATATCAGATGTTCCTTTAGGAGCCTTCCTTTCTGGCGGAATTGATTCATCAACTGTTGTGGCTTTAATGCAGGCTCAAAGCAGCCAACCGGTACGAACCTTCTCAATTGGATTTGAGCAAGATGACTATAACGAAGCACGATAT